>Ga0209966_1000002_pt1 | contig 119552 bp, 111 predicted proteins | sample RhisoiCoNPM_FD_187575 | JGI IMG/M metagenome (GOLD analysis project Ga0209966, IMG submission 187575) | Arabidopsis thaliana rhizosphere microbial communities from the Joint Genome Institute, USA, that affect carbon cycling - Rhizosphere... | ecosystem: Host-associated > Plants > Roots >... | reverse complement strand
GAACACCATGGCCAGACAGCCGCGGTCGACAAGTCAGCAACGCCAGGCCGGCCTCATTGCCGCCGCCTCCTCCCTCTTCGCAGCCAAAGGTTTCAACGGGACAACGACCAAGGAGATTGCAAAAGCCGCCGGCGTGAGTGAGGCGCTGGTCTTCAAGCATTTCCCGACCAAGCGGGCGCTCTACGGCGCCATCCTGGCCGAAAAGGTCACCGTCGATGAGTTGCTGGGGGCGGTCGAAGACTCCGCCAGAAAGCGCGATGACCGGCGCGTGTTCACGCTGATCGCTCGCTTCCGCATCAGACCCGGCGTGGATTCCACCTTTCTGCGACTACTCTTATTCAGTGCGCTCGAAGGTCATGAATTGTCGGACATGTTCTTCGGGAAACACCACCGGGTCTTTTATGACCACCTCGCAACCTACATCGAGACCAGAATCGGGGAAGGCGCTTTTCGCAAGGTGGATCCGCTGCTCGCCGCCCGCGCATTCATTGGAATGGTCGTCCATCACCGCCTTCTTCACGAGATCTTTGGCGTTGCCATGCATCGCTCCCATGACGAAACGGTCGCCACCTATGTCGATTTGTTCTTGGCCGGCCTTATGACCAGTCCTGCACGGAGACGGGCCTCATGAATTCGGTAAGACAGCATCCCATCGTCACGCTCGGCGTCATCATCTTTTTTGCCGTCACCGCGCTGGTGGTCTTTCGGCTCAGCAGCGGAGCCAAGATCGACCAGAAAAAATCACGAGTCATCACCGTGGGTGTCGTCACGCCGCTGAAGCGGGACCTGGACATCCGCCTGGCCTATACGGCAGACATCACGCCCAATCAGGTGGTCAACATCTTCTCCCGAGTGGACGGCTACATTGCCAAACTGTACGTCGATAAGGGCGATTTGGTGAAGGCCAACCAATTGATCGTCGAAATCGACCATCAGGACTATCTTCATGCGGTCAACCAGGCAAAAGCCAACGTCGCCGCAGCAAAAGCCAAGGTTACCCAGCAGGAAGCCTCTGTTCGAAATGCCAGGCTAACGCTCGACCGTATGCAGGCCCTCATCAAGGATCAATTCATCTCTCAACAGGACTTGGACAACGCCGAGGTGAATTTAGACGCCGCGGTGGCCGCTCTCGAGTCGCTTCGGGCGCAAGTCAAGCAGATGGAAGTCGCCCTCGCTCAAGCCGAGACAAACCTCGCTTACTCCTATATCCGGGCGCCGTTCGCCGGATACGTGGCGGAACGGAACCTGGACCTAGGCGCCTACGTGACGGGAGCGGCTACCGCTAATTCCACGACCTCTCGAGGTATTGTGAGCTTGCACGATGTCGAAACGGTTCGCACATTGATTGAAGTCGTGGAAAAGGACGTGCCGCTGGTGCAGATCGGGCAAAAATCGGAGGTGCGTGCGGAAGCGTATCCGGACCGGGTGTTCGAGGGCACGGTCACGCGCGTGGTTCAGGCCTTGAACCGCGCCACCCGCACCATGACGGTCGAAGTGGACCTCCCCAACAAGAACCGCCTGCTCAAGGGCGGCATGTTCGCCCGTGTCGAAGTCCTTGTGGGGAAACACCACAACGCGGTGCAAATTCCGATTGATGCCGTCAGCCGGTTGGAGGACGCGCAATACGTGTACATCGTCCGCGATGGAAAAGCCGAACGTATCGCGGTGGAAATCGGGGTGCGTGACGAGAACCGTGTCGAGATTACGAAAGGACTCGTCGGCTCCGAACAGATCATCGTGTCCGGGAAGGACCTTGTTCACGACGGGACGCCGGTGCAAACCGAGTCACTCAATCCAGTGAAGACTGAGGGATGATGTGGTCATGGGCTATTGACGTATGTGGTTAACCCTCCTCGCGTTACGGAACCGAATCGGCATTCTGATGTTGTCGCTGGCCATGGTTGTGCTCGGCGCGACATCACTCAATCGCTTGCCCGTCGATCTCTTTCCTAACATCCAGGTACCCGTGGCCTTCGTGGGCGTCATCTACAAGGGCGCTCCTCCTCTCGATATCGAGCAAAGCGTCGTGTATCCCATTGAAAAGGCGGTCAGCTCGGCGTCGAACGTCGAACACGTCGAGTCGTTCGCGAAACAGGGCATCGGAGCGGTCCAGATCTGGTTCAACTGGGGCGCCGACATCAACGTCGGACAGATGGAGGTGATGCAGCGCATCACACAGATCCTCAACAGCCTGCCGCCCGGCATTCTCCAACCGTTCATCGTCAAGTTCGACGTCTCGAATATTCCGGTCTCGTTCGTGACGGTCTCCAGCGACGATCTCGATGAACGGGCACTCTACGATCTGGCTTTCAATACCATCGCACCGCAGATCGAACAGATTGCGAATGTCGCGGCGGCGACGGTTGAAGGGGGCAAAATCCGCCAGATCAACATTAATTTGGACCCGGCGCTGCTGAACGCACGAGGCTTATCGATCCTGGACGTCGTGAAGGCGGTCAAAGCCGCGAACCTGATTCTGCCCTCCGGCGACATTAAGGCAGGAAATCTCGATTACAACGTGTTCACGAACAACCAGTTCCGTACGGTCGAGCCAATTCAGGACGTCATCGTGAAGGTGAATCAGCAGGGCAACCCCGTTCGCGTACGCGATCTGGGGACTGTGAGCGATTCCTCGGACATCCAAACGAACGTGGTGAGGACCGACGGGAAGCGGGCGGTCTATCTGCGCGTCAACAAGCAGCCGATCGCCAACACCGTCGAGGTGGTCGATGCGTTACGCGCCGCATTGCCGAAGATGATCGGCATCCCACCCGGCGTCCAACTTGGCATCTCGTTCGACCAGTCGGTGTACATCCGGCAATCCATCAACAATCTCGTCGAGCAGGCGTTGCATGGCTCCCTCCTGGCTGCCGCCGTGATTTTGGTTTTTCTCCGCAACCTGACAAGCACGGTCATCATTTCCGTCGCCATTCCCCTTTCGATCATGGTCACGTTTATCGTGCTGTACTTCACCGGTCAGACGCTGAACGTCTTCACTCTGGGTGGCTTGGCGCTCGGCATCGGTCGCCTGGTCGACGATTCGATCGTGGAGCTGGAAAACATCCAGCGGCATCTCAATACGAATCCGCGGCGCTGGGACGCGATTCTGGACGCCGCCCGGGAAGTGGCCATGCCGATCTTTGCATCGACCGTGACTACCGTCGTGGTGTTTCTGCCGATATTTTTTGTCGTCGGCATTGCCCGCCTCTTGCTGATTCCCCTGACCGTGACCATTGCCATCGCGCTGTTCACATCCTTCTTCGTGTCACGGACGGTCACGCCGGCGCTTTGCTTCAAATTTTTGAAACCCGAGCATGAAGCCCACCGCTCGATGCCCCAGTGGTTCGTCCATGTGATGGATTGGAGCCGGACGCGCTACGAGTCCATGGACCGTGGATTCGAGAATGCCCTCCGCTGGGTGCTCGGCCATCGTAGGCTGTTTATCATCGGCATTCTCGTGATCTTCGCTGCCTCCATCGCCTTGATCCCGAAGATCGGAACGGAGTTTCTCCCGGTCTCCGACGAGAGCCAGTTCCGTATCGTGCTCCGTGCGCCGGTCGGGCAGCGAGTCGAGAAGACCGAACAGCAAGTTGCCGAAGTCGAACGGATGCTGCGCGCACACATTCCGGCCGGCGAGCTGGAAACCATCGTGTCCAGCACCGGCGTGCTGGCACAAGGCCGCTCGTCGCTCTTCAATCCGAACACAGGACCGCACACCTCGATCATTTCGGTGTATCTCACGTCGGCCGATAAGCGCTCCCGGAACCAAGTGCAGATCATGAACGAGGTACGACCGCATATCATCAAGCTCTTTCCCGGAGTCGCGATGTTTTTCGACCCCGGGGGTCTGGTCAAGCGCGTGACGAGTTTCGGCTCACAGAAGTCTGTGGACGTGGAGATCTACGGTTATGACTTCGAGAAGGCTCGTGACGTCATTCGACAGGTGGAAGGTTTGATGCACCGGGTCGACGGTCTCGCCGACATCGAAGTCAGCCGCGAGGAGAACTATCCCGAAGTCAATGTGGTCGTCGATCGCGAAAAAGCCGCGCTATTGGGCATCAGCGAAACCGACATCGCGAATGCCGTCTTGTTTTCGTTGAACGGCAACGGCCAGACGGATCCCATCATCTATACCGATCCGCAGAACGGCAATGAATACTACATCAGCGCCTGGCTGGCAGAAGAGCACCGCAAGGACCTGACCGACATCGAGAACATTATTCTCACCGCCAGAAACGGAGAACCGGTTCTCCTCAAGAATGTCGCTTCCCTGAAATTAAATGCTGGTCCGGTAAAAATCGACCGGAAATATTTTCAACGAGTGATCCACATTACCGCGAATCCGTTGAATCGGGACCTCGGCGCCATCGCGGAGGACCTTGAGGCCGGTTTTGCCCAGCTGCAGTTGCCGACAGGCTTCAGCATCCGGCTGGCCGGTCAGATCCAACAGCAACGGGAAACGTTTTCAGGGCTGCTGTTTGCCACAGTCCTTGCGCTCGTCCTGGTCTACATGGTGATGGCTGCCCAATTCAAATCGCTGGTGGACCCCTTCATTATCATGTTCTCGGTTCCCATGGGTTTTCCGGGAGTCATCCTGGCGCTGTTTCTCACCAACACGACCCTCTCTACCACCTCGATGATGGGCATCATCATGATGCTCGGCATCGTGGTGAGCAACGGCGTGCTGCTGGTCGACTACACGAACGTCTTGCGGAGAAAGGGATTGGCGCTTCGTGACGCCGTCGTGCTGGCGGCTCGGACCCGGCTGCGCCCGATTCTGATGACGTCGCTGGCGACGGTGTTCGGATTGCTTCCAATGGCAATAGGCTGGGGAACGGGCGGTGAAACAAACGCCCCTCTGGCTCGGGCAGTCGTGGGTGGGCTCAGCGTCTCCACGCTGCTGACCCTGTTTCTTGTGCCGACAATGTATCTGATTCTTGAGGAACGCTTTCCGCGGCGCGCGCCCGCGGAGGGGTCGACCGTCTTTCAAGAGCTTCCCGCCGAAACTCCGCTCGTTCCGGCAAACCGCTAGGGGACGCACGCACCCGAAGGCCCGCCGCTAGAGCTGGCCGCTGATGCTTGGAAACAGCGCTCGCAGCTGCATGGCTAATCCCACGTCGCCGCTGATCCTGATTCGTCCGGACATGGCTGCAGCCGGTCCGCTGAGCTCCCCGTTCAGCACCCGTACACAGTCTTCACCAGCCATCGACAAGATGACATGCGGATCTTCGTGCCGGCCTTCCTTCACCTGGCAGACCCCTTCGCGGATCGTCACGACATACTGCCCGCCTTGCGCGCCGCCCAAGTCGAACTGATACACCGCATCCACATCCTCCGCGGCCTCCGCATCGAGCTTTGAAGGCAAGTGCCTGAAAAATTCCTTGATGCCGGCAGCGTTCATGGGTGGAAAGCCAGAGGATGGTTGGGCACGGGAGCGGCAGATCCGCCGCTCCCCTTGCCGTATGTTCAACTAATAGCGAAGCGTGACGGTTGCGGTCGACCGCCGCGCACCGAAGAACTGCTTCGAAAATTCTTCCACAACCGCCGGGTCGTAGCCCTTGCAGCTGAAAATATCGAGATAGGCGTTGTTGGTGTCGTTTGCAAAGTGGCCGCTGATCAGCGAGGTTGAGATCAACTGGACCATCGAATACCCTGCGACCCGCCCGGAGCCGAAATCCACGACCTGACATTCGCCGAATCGCTGCATGTCGATGAGCTCGCAGAGCTCGACGACGTAGCGGCGGATATGGTCGGCGTTGCGGATCAAATCGGGAAGGCAATCTTGCAGGTCAACGGCAGTACACATTCCCCAGGCCTTCCCCTCTCCAACCATCTCCCGTGCAGGAGTGGTCGAGGAAGCCACTGGGGCACTCGATGGCAAAATCGTCTCTTCGGAACCAACCGGGACGCTCATAGGGCTGTCCGCCTTTCTGTATGTGGGTGAAAAAACACTGGGAAGTTTTTGCACTATACCACGATTTTCTTCATCTGCATGACGGGCAAGAACTTTTTTTGCGGGACGGTTGCGAGAGTGGTCGGTTGACAAGATTCTTGAGCCTCGTGGAGAATGCCGGCCATGAACGCCGACTCCGAAGCGCCCTCCTCCGATCTCCCCGAACGCCTCTGCACGTGGTGCAAGGTTCCCATGAAAAAACGGCTGGTCGCCAGCGGACAATTTATCCATTACACCTGTCCGAAGTGCATCTTCCAGCATACGATGCGACGAGGGCCCAAGCCTCCGGCCCCTCAACGTTGATGCCGTGATCCTTTGGGATGTGGCAATGCCATCCCGCGTGAGAGCTGCCCATTAGAGCTTTCCTTCAATGCGGGAACGGATGTCCTCCATCCGGCGACGATTCACGCCCAGATCCCCGTACCCGGTTCGAGAGGACGAGCGAAAATGGATCGCTTTCGCCTCGTCATCGAAGAGAAATTCCACATCGTCGACGAACCGTAAGAGCAGGCTCGTAAACTCGTAATGGAGATAGGTCTCGTCTTCTTCGACCAGTCTTGTGCGGGGCAAGCCGGCAATCACCGTCTTCAATAGAGCCTTTGCGTCCGACTTCGTCCTCGAAAAGCGGTAGGGGGCGATCGCATGCCGACTGTCCTGCGACGGGGTCAGCGTTGAGACACAGTTGGGACTGTCCGGACAGAGAGGGAGCGTACGATGGGACATGGTCCAGGCACTTTACGCGGTCGACCCTATTGTCGACAAGCCGCCTCACTCGCCCTCCGCTGGCGTTAATAGAAGATTGTCTTCAACTGCGGTGGGGAATCGTCTCGGATTTCCACCGTGACCGAGACTCGACCGATGATGCGTCCGTCCTCGGCTTCAAGATCCACCCGCCAATCGCCGGGATCGAGTTGCTGTTTGAAGGTGTAGGCCCGATAGCCTGCTTCCCGGCCGCCGGATATTTTTACAGGGATCTTGTCCGCGTGGGCAAACGGCTTGGTCTTGTGCGGGCGAAAATACCAATGGTGGTAGACAGTCGTGTTGAGCGCGACGGGAGCAAAGACGGCGGTGAAGCAGTAAATCGGTTCGTGCGCGGGAAACGTCGTGTCCGATCGTTTCCAGACTTGATACCATTTGCGTTCGAACGACAACTCAAACCGATCGTCCGATTTTTTGACTTCATGATAGATCCCGCCGAATTTCATCGAGAGCGGCACAGGGGGAATCCAGTTGAGGAAGTAGAAGCCGACCAGAAGACCGATCAAGGCGAAGGCCGGAACCGTCACCCCGAAGGCCTCCCGTCTGGATCGATCCGGATTGTTGCGGTAGATCAGCTCGACGACCCGAAATGTCACTACGATGCTCAACACCGCTCCCGCAAGGAACACGAGCACGTTCATATAGCCGGTCATGACGGGTAGGAAAAAGGTAAAAAACCCGAAGCATACGAGCGCATACAGGCTCACCAGCAAGCGAAGGTTCGAAAGACGGTCTCGGAGAAACTCATTGCCGACGAGCAGCAGCACGAGCACGGCAAAAAACACCGCCGTACCGGTCAGCGTGGCACTCCGAGAATAGAAGATTGCGTAGGCGCTGAACAGGCCGCCAAACAGAAACTGGCTCACCATGGGATAGTACGGCCGACTGCGAAGGAGCCAACGCATGACGGGCGAAATCGACGTGAGCTGTGCGTGGTCGGGAGGCGGCTCGATGCCGATTCTGCCGGTCAGGACGATAAGCACTCCAAGGAGCAAGAGATAGACCAGCAGGAGCAAATTGTCTTGGAGACGGTCGATTCGCGTGAGCGTGACGGTGTCATACGTCACGCCTGAAAAGAAAAACACCGCGGGCATGAATGGTTTGGAGAGAACCGTCTGAATTCGGGCCAGCGGGCTCATGCCCTCACTGTGCTGAATGCAGTCAGGATGATCAACTAAAATGACATTTCAGACCCGTTATCCCTAATCTCTGCACAGAGAGAGAATGTTCACAAAGCCCATCCGCCAAGGCCGCAACGATCGAATACCTGAGGAGGTACATACCAAGCTTCGCTTGATCCGCTCGCTTCGATCACATACGAGCGGATAGGTAGTTTGCCTCGAGGGTTCTTGACTTAGTACGTTGAGCGTGTGAGCGACGCCAGACCGGAGCCAGCGGGAGCTTCTTCTGCATTCTCTCAGACGAAGGCGGGAAGCGGTGCATACACCACCGGTTGTCCAATCAGGCGCTCCAACCATCCGGCCATTAACTCTTCCTTTAACGGGGCCTTATTCAACCGCGCTTCGATCGCGAAGCCTTGGTGCGAACCGACGATGCCGATAATGGCCGAGGCATCTTCTCCCTCCGGAAGCAACTCTTGTGTTTGAAACTCACATAACGTGGCATACAGCCGCCCGTCCGGTTCGATGGCCGATTTAATCTCGGGCAAATCATCCAGCGGGCAATGAACGGAACAGCGATAGGCCAAGCGAGCGGGAGATTGGATCGTGGCAAACTCACGGAGGGCTTCTTCAGAGAACCCCGTCAGGTACGTGCGCAATCCTGCGGGTTCGGGGGCATAGGTGGCCGCCAGTTGACTGGCCGGGACGAGGAATTCATAGGCATCCGAGGTGTTGTATTCGAACTGACAAGGACCAAAGGCATCCGGCCAGGAGCAGAAAAACGGCACGGACGGATCGTGTGGACGAAGCACGAGCTGCCCTTTTTCGATCGATGTATCGATGGGTAGCCCAGCAGTGGTAATGGCCTCCAGAAAGGCGGTGCGCCGTTCCTCCAACCAGTGGTCGCGTTGAGCATCGTCGCGCGTCTCTCCCGGCGTGACGACCTCCCGCGTTTGAAGCCGGACGCGAAGGAACGAATGGGCATGGCGGAATCCCAGCCAGAGCATGCCGCGATTCTCATGCAGGATCATGCGCTCGCGAATGCGCCATGGATGGCTGATCGAGCAGTACGTGCCGACGTCTTGAAAGTGCAGGTAGGCGGTATGGTAGGCGCCGGCAAGAAGAAAAAAGTCTCCCCGCCAGCCGTCGCGGACATGCACCAGTGTCACGTCTTCCGTCGACCAGGCATCCAAACCATCGAAGTCTTCAGGCGCCTCGACCGTCCATTCCTCAACATAGCAGATGACATCTTTTGCCGGTACCGCCGGCTTCAATCCCAGAGCAGCGAGGCGTTCGCCGACCGCCAGTGCCTCGTTGAACGTCATTGGCAGGTGAGTTTCCCAGCGACGCTCACGCACGTTGTCTCTCCGCTTGAGGCGATTTACCGTCTTGGACGCACCGCGCGTTGGGAAATCGTCGTATCAGCCAGGTAGCGATCGACGGTCTCTTTCACGTTCGCGGTGATCAGACGCTTCACGTCGTCTTCCGAAAACCACACCACCGTATCCGAGTGCGCGCTTTCCAGGCTTCGGCTCGTGCTGCTCTGGTCAACGGTATTGCGTGCGGTAATGGTCAATTTGTGACTTGTCGTAATATAGGTCGAAAAGAGCCGGCTCTTGGCGTTCGCCGCAAATTCAAAGATCTGCCCGCTGATCACAATGTCGGCGTTCGGAAGTGAACCGGCCGGAGCCACCCGCACGTCCCAGGATCGATCCAGCCAGCCTGCCGCTCGCAGGCGGTCGGCCAGCGCCTGGGCATAGACCGCGCCGGGTTTTTCACCCGCCACGTTGAAATACGTCGTGCCTCCCCACAGGTGCGTACGCATTCCAATCCGCTGCTTGTCGGCACGCCGGTCCTCAAAGGGTTCGATGACGATCCTGAGGCCTTCAGGCTCCGCTTGCTGCACGGGCTGCTGCTGCGGAAGTACATCGAAATGAACGGTCTGTCCGCTCCCACCGCAACCAGCCGTAGTCATGAGCCCGACCGATAGCAAGACCACAACGCCCACTCGCACGAGCGAATCTCTCACGATGCCCTCCTTGGCAAGTTAAAACGCGAGGTAGTCTACCGAAATCCCGTCAACCGTACAATTACAGGGTGACGATGGGCAGCATGGCCCGGAACACGTCCCGGCTCAGTTCCGCCAGCGCTCCACTCTGCACTCGCGGATCGCCCAAGGGCAGAAACCGGACGATTTTGAGGAACGACCGCTCGGCAACCACTGCGGCAATTTGCGCCTTTCGATCATGCGTAATCGGCAGTGTAAACCCTTCGCCCCGCTTCCATTCCCACAGCGTCGGCGCGAGTGACAGCTCTAAGTCCCGCCCTGCAACCATATGGAATCGATCCACCAAACGTTTCTTGTACTGCCGCATCAAAATCCCTTCCAGGATCCAGGCCCATGCCACATGGTGGCCCCACCAAAACAGCGTGCGGAACGTACGCTTTTCCGTGCCGCGAAAATGTTTGGGACAATCGAGATACTGGTAGGGGAAAGACTCCAGATGCTCGCCCTTGACAAGCTGCGCACTGGCCGAATCGTAATCGGACATTTCCGGAAGGACGGTGTGGGTGATTTCCTCCCTCAAAGTCTGGCGGGTCACTTCCAATTGAGCGCGGATTTTTTCGCTGATTCTTGCTTTTCTCTCAAAGAAGGCCGCATCGGTCAACAACGCGGTTTCTTCATCTGTAAATGAGAGGCGGTCAATCATGTCCAATCGTGCGTCTAAGCGCTTCCCCTCTTGATAGGGACTGACCCACCGCATCGTCGCGCGTCAGCAAACCAGATTGAGGAGGCTCATTTCTGATGAGTCTCGAACGCGGTGACGGCTACCGCATAGTGCCGACGACATTCGGCACAACGAAGGACGGCGAGGTCCTCGAACACATCCATCTCTCGCAACGACAAGGCCGCCGCATGGGCTTTAAGGCAGTTTGACAGGCGTGCTTGTGCATCAGGCAGAGCCTCGGAGCCATCCGTTGATGCTCCCGATTCTTCCGAGACGGAAGGGCCAAAGAGGACAGATCCCATGGTGACATAATGCGCAAACCGGCAAGCCGTGCAGGCAAAGGCGAGTTGGTTGTCGTCCGTGATCCGCTTCACAGAAATGCAGAGCGGATGCACAGACCAACACTGTTGGAGAAATGCCCCGCTTCGAAACACCTGCCCCATCACGCATGATCCTTACAGTTTCCAGAGCGCGAGCATGAGGATCGCGCCGACCGCGTAGGGAATCACGCAGGCATACAGCACCGCGGAGCGCGCCTGCTCTCCTGATCCGGTGGTTTCGGCCTGCTCCTTGTAGACGAACTCGTACGAGAGAACGAGCAGGGTGAGCGTGAGCGCCAACACCCGACTGGTCCTTGGCCAGGTATATTGACCGCTGACGAGAAAGTTGGCAGTGAAGAATCCGCTGACCGCGAGGATCGCCGGCGCCACGACGTACCGGATGCTGTGCGCAAACGCATGATGCCAACGAGGAGCAGCTTGAGGAGAGCCTGTCCGGGGGTCGGAAGTCACGAGCCGACGGCGACGGCAGAATCAACTTGATGGGCCACAGGAGCCTGAGCCGCGCGGCAGGTCTTGCAGACGCGGGGCCGGGCCTTGAGAAACGAGAATTTTCCGCTCGCGAGACAACTATAATGCACGAATTCGTCGCACACGGTGCAACGGGACCAGCCGCCGCGAAACATCGTCTTATCCCTATACAGGCCCTGCTTGCAGACTTTGCAGTATCGAGGCTCGATCGGAAGCAGCATTGGCTCCCAATCACCGCCAGCTTTCCTGATGCTCATGGAACGGGAGTATAACGAGCCCGCCGTTGCAAAAACAAGAAGAAGTCTGCCCTGCCAGCCTCAGCGTCCAAGCCTCCCGGAGCGATCTCTCGACTCAGCCAAGAAGAATATACACACAGACCGGCGAGCTGGACGAGCAAGCGGTGGGCCATACTGAGATTTTCTTCATCTGCGGTCGCTCGCGGCGCAGTGTGTCAGTCAGTTCCAACTTTCCGTCTCGGCTGAGTCGCGTCGGGTTCCCACGCCTTCGGCATGTCGCTACGGGCTAGCGGTCAAACAAAAGAAAATGACGCGGTAACGGCAGTCCTCCGTTTGACACCCTATAGACCGTTTGTTACTCTCCGCCCGGGTGTCTTTTTTCCGCCAGCAGGACCTAATTTTCCATGAATATCAAGGGCTATTTGGAACAGAAACGTGTTGCGGTGGACCGCTTTTTAGACGAAGTGGCTCCCTCCATCGGCACCCAGCCGGTCACGCTCCACGAAAGCATGCGGTACAGCCTTCTGGCGGGAGGCAAACGCGTCAGACCGATTCTCACCATCGCGGCCGCTGAAGCCTTGGGACCGCCGCCGCCTGGTTTGATGGCGGTGGCCTGTTCACTGGAACTGATCCACACCTACTCGCTCATTCACGATGACCTGCCCTCCATGGATAATGATGACTTTCGACGCGGGAAACCCACGAATCACAAAGTGTACGGGGAGGCCATGGCAATTTTGGCGGGTGATGCGCTGCTGACCATGGCCTTCGATCTGATCAGCCGTCCGGAGTTGATGAAAGGCTGCGATGCTGGTCGTCAGGTGCGAATTCTCCAGGAGCTGGCGTTCGGTTCCGGCAATATGGGGATGGTCGGTGGACAAGTCTTCGACATTCAGGCGGAACACAAAGACATCGATTTGACCGCTCTTCAAAACATCCATAAGCACAAGACCGGCATGTTGATTCGGGCTGCTGTGCGGATGGGCGCCATTGTAGGCGGCGCCAACGACCGCCAGCTGGACGACATGACCGGGTACGCAGAAGACATTGGATTGGCCTTCCAGATCGCCGACGATGTGCTGAATGTGACGGGAACCCGGGAGGAGCTCGGTAAGAATCCGAATACCGATGCCGAACGCGGCAAGAAGACCTATCCGACATTCTATGGCGTGGAGGGGGCCAAACGACTGGCGGACGAGTGCATCACCCGTGCCGTTGCGCGTCTCGATTCCTTCGGGTCTTCCGCCGATCCACTGCGCGAGCTGGCCCGGTACATCACCGCACGGAAGAATTAGCGCGATGAGTGATGGGTCACCATGAAGGCCCTCGTCACCGGCGCAACCGGGTTTGTCGGAGGCGCCGTCGCGCGCGCGCTCGTCCGGGCCGGTGTCGATGTTCGCGTCCTAGCCCGCTCACGGTCGGATACTCAAAATCTCTCCGGCCTTCCTGTCGAACGGGTTGAAGGCGATTTGCTCAACCCCGCCTCGCTGCAAAAGGCCCTCAGCGGTTGTCAGCAGCTGTACCATGTCGCCGCGTACTACGCACTGTGGGCCAAGGATCCCGCCATTTTTTACGACATCAACGTCACCGGCACCCGTAACGTTCTCGCCGCGGCCCGCCTGGCGGGAATTCAGCGTACCGTATACTGCAGCACGATCGGGGCGATCGGATTGCCGGCCAACGGGGGGCTCGGGACAGAAGTCACCCCCGTATCACTCGATCAGATGGCCGGCCACTACAAACGATCCAAATATCTAGCCGAGCAGGAAGTGCTGAAGTTCGCCACCGAAGGCCTGCCGGTGGTGATCGTCAACCCCAGCGCGCCGGTCGGCGCAGGAGATGTGAAACCGACGCCGACGGGTCAGGTGATCGTGGATTTCATGAAGGGCCGGATGCCCGCCTATATTGAAACCGGCATGAACATCGTGGACGTTGATGATGTTGCCGCAGGGCATCTGCTGGCCATGGAAAAAGGCCGCCAGGGGGAACGCTACATCCTGGGCTGCAAGAATCTCATGCTGAAGGACGTCTTCGACATCCTCAGCGCGCTGACGGGTGTCAAAGCCCCCTCGCTCCGGCTGCCTCGCTCAGCCGTGCTGCCTCTCGCCTATGTGAACCACTGGATCGCCCACCTGACGGGCCAACCACCGCGTATTCCCCTGGAAGGGGTCAAGATGGCCAAGTATCGCATGCACTATGACTGCAGTAAGGCAGTTCGTGAACTCGGAATCCCACAGACACCTCCGGAAACGGCGCTTGAAAAGGCCGTGCGTTGGTTTCGGTCCCATGGCTACGCCTAACTCGGGCTTCAGTAGCAATCGGGTTCATGGAGTTTGTATAGTGATGAGCGGGGTATGAAAGCGAAGCTGCTGGGCGTAGTCGTCATTCTCATCCTGGTCGGGCTCGGCCTCTTTGGCTGGGTCGGGTATCAATTGTTTACCACCGGATTCAGCGCCAAGACGGAACCTCACGCGTTGGAAGTGCTCATGGCGCGGCAGATCCGCCACTTGGCGATTCCGATTGAAAAACGAAATGCCGCGAATCCGGTTCCACTGAACGCAGATATTGTAAAAGAGGGCCGGACACACTTCGCCGATCATTGCGCCGTTTGCCATTCCAACGACGGAAGCGGGCAAACCCCCATCGGCAAGAACGTCTACCCGAAGGCGCCAGATTTGCGGCTCACCGATACACAGTCCTTGTCGGACGGCGAACTGTTCTGGGTCATCCACAACGGGATCCGATTTACGGCCATGCCTGCCTGGGGAAGCGGCGACCCGGAGAAGGATATCGACAGCTGGAAGTTGGTGCATTTTATCCGTCATTTGCCGCGGCTCACACAGGAAGAATTGGACGAAATGAAAACGCTCAATCCCAAGACACCGAAAGAGCGTCTCGAGGAAGAGGCGTTCGAGCAATTTCTGCAAGGAGACGACGCTGCGGCCGGGAAGGCCGAAGGGCATCATCATTAGGCATCATCAATAGTATGAGTAAGGAAATGAGGAAGGAGCAATTGCCCATGTTCTATCGATTGATTCTCACAGCGATGTGCATGACCCTGACTTCTACTGCCTTCGCTCACGGGACGGGCCAACACGTACTAGGCACCGTCGTCGCCATCGACGCGAAACACCTCGAAGTCAAAACCCAGAAAGGAACGACCGTCGACGTCCAAATCAACAAGCAGACCCGGTTCAAGGAAAAAGATCGTCCCAAAAGCACCAATCTACCCACGGTGGGAGACCGGGTGGTGGTCGAGGCGATCAAAGACGACAAGACGCTGACCGCGACCGAAGTGCATTTCTCCTCGTTCAAAAAGCAGCCGCCGCCTCCGGCGCTCACCCAACAGGCTCCTGCCGCAACACCTGCTCCCTAAGGAGAGTCGTGCGCATCGTTCAATATTCGCAGCAGACGCACGCGGCACCCGGCGGCATCCATGCGATACTGGTACGCCTCCTGACTGCAGGCATCGCGGTCTTCTTGGCTGTTGCCACAGTACCGGGAATCGAGGCCGACAGCTTAACGGCGGGCGTCGCGGCCGTTCTCGTGCTCACCGTATTGAATATGCTGCTACGGCCCGTCTTGTTGATCTTGACGTTGCCGCTCATCGTCGTGTCCTTGGGACTCTTTCTGGTCATCCTCAATGCGCTGCTGTTGGAACTCACTGCCTATGTCGTGAAAGGCTTCACCGTCAGTGGTTTCTGGCCGGCCGTTGGAGGCGCGGTCGTGATCAGCATCGTCACGAGCCTGCTCAATCTTCTGACCGGCGATTACCGTCAGGTCGAAATGCGGTCAACGGAACCGCGACAGCCGAAAATCATCAATCCGCCAGAATGAGCATGTTCCCTTCGTTTTCATTGAATTGAAGGTACTGCGTTGCTACAATGCGCGCATTTCTGCGACAACAGAGATAGATGACACCGACCACCGCCCACAGTAAACCGCCCGGCGAAACGCAGCTTCAACGGACGCTCACTTCGGTCCTCAATGATTTGCCGGTGGATTCGGCGCTGGCCGCCATTTTTCACCGCGAAAATGGTCCGCTCGTCGGTCATGCTGCCCGAGGTTTCGCGCCGCGTGATGTCCAAGCCATCTTGCGCACGCTGTCCGCACCGTCGATCTCTGCAGCAGGCACGCAGGACCAAGACGGAAGCCGTACGATGCGGTTACGGATGATCACTCCGGGTGCCAAATCTCTGCTGGGAGTTCCTCTCAAGTACCGCAACCGGATGTACGGCTTTCTCGTCATTGGACGCAAGGAAAGTGCGGCCTTTACGAAAAAAGAACGCGGCCTGATGGACCAGGCCAGCGAGGACCTGACGAAAGCATTGGACCGGGACAAGCTCTTCGACATGAATGTCGTGCTGAGCCGTCCCCTCGTCAACCAGGAACCTCCTACGGCTGGCCCTGCCCCCGCCTCCATCTACAGCCCGCCCGTCTCCCAGGTAACACCGCAGCTTCAAGAACAGATCACGGCGGTCCTGACCGATGCGGCCCAGACGGTCTCCTATGATCGCGCATGGGTGTGCCACTATGACCCGATCGCCGGTAGCGTTGAGGTGCTGGGGATGGCCGGCGACCTGAAAGGCGACCACAAAGACGGCAAGAAGGATATGCGGCCCGGGCATCGCCTGGCGCTAGACAGTTCGGCAGCCGGCTGGGCGATTCGTCATCGAAAGCCCCGTGTCGATCACGATCTCGCGTCGACGCAAGGCCGGTTCTTGGATCATAAGCAGCTCTTCAAAGATCGGTTCCAGTCTTCGTTGGTCTTTCCGTTCTTCGTCAGGGGACAGGTCGGCGGCACGGTGACGCTGGCGTCCCGCGAGGCAGAACGATATCAGCCCACGGATGCGCGCACGCTTGAGCCGCTCATTCTCAAACTCGCTGATCTGCTCCAGGCTCCCTCGCAGGCGCCGGCCGCCCCTGCCCCCGCGGCCGATGACTCCGGGACATCCCCGGCTCCCGTCCAACCGGCCTCCGCACCCTTGGAGCCGATGATCCGTAAGCAGGAGCGGCAGGCGGCGATCGGAGAGTTCAGCGCCTTTCTCGCGACTGAGGTGCGCGAGCCGTTGGGCTCCATCCGCGCGCAACTGGAGGAAGTGACCGGTGAAGGCGTCCTGGACTTCGACCCCCAAACACGCGTGGAAAACGCCATGCGTGATCTGATCCGCATTGAGGCGATCCTCAACGAAATCCTGGACTTCGCCAAACCGCTCGAACTGAATCGGCGCTTGGTTCGGGTCCCCGAGGTCATCGAAAGCGCGCTCACAGTCGTGGCCACGGATCTCGAGGTCACGAGAATCAATGTGACGAAAGAGTATGCTCCCATCCTCGCCCCGGTACGGGGAGATGAGGCGAAGCTGCAACAAGTCTTTCTTAGTATCTTCAAGAATGCCTGCGAAGCGATGACGCCTGGCGGACGGCTCACGATCCACGTGAGTCAACATCGGGCGGGACGAGGCTTCGAGGATCAGATCCTGATCAAGAACGACGGGGCGCCGATTCCGCCGGAGATCGTGGATAACGTCTTTGAACCGTTTTTCACCACGAAGAAGGCGGGGTCCGGACTGGGCCTCGCAACCGTGAAGAAAATCGTCGAAGAGCACGGCGGCTCGATCACGATCGGCAGCGCGCCCGGTGAAGGGACGACGGTCACTATTCGCCTGCCCGGAGTGAGCCGTGGCCCCGCATTCCGTCACCGCGGTCGCGGTCGCCGCCCCCCTCACCGCCGCTGATGAATCCGGTGGCTCATCGTGCGTTCGTCAAACGCACACAAGCCAGTGGCCCAAGCACTCAACATTGTTGCCGGCAAGGCCGCAGTGAGCGACGAACCATTTTCAGCGCCGTTTTCCCCGCTTGACAGCCCTCCCCCCCTCTGGCTATGATCCCGCCCACTTGATTCGCTGGTGATATCGGAACGCAACTTATGGCAATCTTCAGCCACCATTATTCAAAGGAGATGGGTATGAAGCTCTTATTCGGCATTGTTGCGATGGTTTCCGGTGTCTTGTTTGCAGTCTCCATGGCGTCGGCCAACCCAGCGCTGCTGCCCAAGCATGAAGGTTACCCAATGAAGAATAGCGGCAGCCCGGTGAATGGCCAGCCCACGGCGAACGATCCCGGCCAGTCGGATGCGCGCGGTCAATCCACACTGTCAAAGGCCGCTGGATTTGACGACGCTCACGTCAGCCAGAATCTCAAGAAAGCTGAGAACGATCGGGTCACCGCGAGCCAAGGAGCCGGTCAGCTCCCGAAGGTCCAGGGCCCGCAGATTCAGATTGCTCCGCCTGTGACCTCTGCCACCAAGATCACGGGCGATCGCAAGATCGAATAGTCGATTCCTCGACGCGGTACCAAAAGGGAGCGGTCCTCAGGCCGCTCCCTTTTTGTTTTGTCCTCGATGCGATGTTCGCAACCGGCCGAACCCCGTTTACCAATCCGTGACTCTGAAGCGATACGGCTTGTTCGCCCACTTCCCTGCATAGCTGACGCCGATCCGTGGGAATGTACCGATCTTTCCCCGCGGAATCTTCGTTCCCCGGTCTTCGAACCACAGATGCCGACGAGCCGTCATGTCGATGCAATTCAAGGAGCGGTCGATTGAAAAGGCACGGCAGAGCCGTCCTGGGCCGTCAATCAACTGCCCCTCGACCTCCACGGCTCTGATCAACACCGCAGCAGGAAATTCTGCCTCCTCCGTCACGACATTCAAGCAGTAATACATGCCATAGATCATGTAGACGTAGGAGATGCCTGGAGGCCCGAACAGAACCTGGGTCCTCAGCGTCCGTCCCTTGGAGGCATGGCAAGCCAAATCGTGTGGGCCGACGTACGCTTCGACCTCAACGATTCTCCCTGCCATGGCCCCGGCGCCGTTTTGCTTCACCAGATATTTGCCCAACAGCGATCGTGCGACCACGAGCGTCGAGCGATTGAAATAGGCTTGGGGAAGAATCTTATATGGTGTCACGTTTGTATTGTATTGCAGGCCGCTCAAAATGGTAACCATTCCACCCGCCCACCCCAGGCGCGCCGACATTCCCAGGCAAGGCCGCAGAGAGCGGTGCGCTCGAGGCGTACTTGACTGGTACGTCGAGAGTGGGCCGTGACCGAGAACGAAGCTGGAGGCACTTTTCAGCGGCTTGCTAGAAGTACCAGGCCAGGCCGCCCATGAAAAACCGCGGATTGCCCGGCACGAAGTGGATATCATTGACGCCTGCCGCTTCGTTTCGCAAGCGTGATTCAAAGAAAAAGGTCGCCTGTTCCCATTTCGTGTTGAGAATGTTCTGAATAAACAAGAAGGCTTCTAGCCGGCCGTGCGGGAGCTTGACGGGGAGCACATATCGCTCCGATAAGTCGAAATCGATCCACGAAGAGGCCTTGGCGCTCCCATCCTCAATCAATGGTCGGACGCCTAGATACGTGGCCTGAAATTGCGACCGCAGGCCTTCAGGCCACTGAACGAGCACCGCCCCATAGGCTGTGAGTTCAGGCGCCAGAGGAATCGCGTCTCCATTGTCGAACTCGGCTTTTGACCACGTAATACTGCCGTTGATATAGATCGGTCCCCAGACTTGGCCACGCAGGGCGGCCTCGATTCCCCGACGGCGGGTGGGGCCGCGACTTTCGGTCGTCCCTTCATCTCCGACGAAGACCAGTTCCGATTTAAGGTCGATCGCCCACAACGTCGTCATCAGCTCGAGGCCGTCCGGTCCCCACGGCCTCGAACGGACCCCCACTTCATAGGTTCGAGCTCGGGCCAGCGGTGACGAGCCAGGGGTCACGGCAGTCCGTGCATCATTGCTATGGTAGCCCTCTCCATAGTTGGCAAAGAACTCGGTCCGGGACCAGGGTCCGAGAATCAGATTGGCCTTAGGAAGTACGATGGTCGAAGTCGCTCGTCCAGCCGGCTGTTCCACACAATCAGAACATCGGTTTTGCACATTGAAGGTGAACATTTCGGTGCGCAGGCCGCCCGTCACTCGCATCCACGGAAGCGGCTGAACTTCGGCTTTGAGATAGGGTGCATAGGATGCCTCCAGGATGTCGCTGTCTGTCGTGGTGCCGAGTGGGTTGCGTGTCACCTGCGTACCCAGGCGTGCGTGGATATCATCCACCCTTGCTTGAAAGCCCATGGTACCAATGGTCGGCATCCCAATTATCTCTGCCCGTTGCCTATATCCGACATCTCCTCCAAATATGGCTCGGGTATCGGACTGTTGGATGCCGTCGCCGTTGACCGGATCATTTAGGAAATATGTAAAATTGGTGTACAGGTTGAACTTGTAATATTGCGCGTATGCGTTGGCGAAAAATTGACCACCAGAGAGGGTATCGTAGTGGTAGTTCAATTTGCCGGTGGTTCGGAGCGTCTTTCCGCCTTCGGAAGGATCGATGGCGCCAAAACGATCCAAGGTGCCGGCGTCCACTGCCCGGAGCGGGATTTCACCCGATGCATTCCATTGCGCGTTGTGAAGCGTGGCGGTGAAACTGAATTCGTCGCGGCTGGTAAAATTCGTGGTCACCTTCCCGAGCAGGTTCGCTCGAAAGTATCGGTTGTCGTTGAGAAATGGGCCGTTCGTGTAGTATCCCTCACCGGCGAAGAGCGTGCGGATCTTGTCCTTGGTCGGAGAGAACATGAGAATATATCGTTGCGTATCGAACTGTCCTCCAGCTGCCTGAATGATTCCCTCCTTGACGATCTCGCGGGTCCGAAAATTCACCGCGCCGGCCGTATCAAAGTCGCCGAACTCCGGCAGATACGCGCCTTTATACACATCCAATCCTTCGATCGTTTCTGGGATGATGAAATTCAAGTCGGCATAGCCCTGCCCATGTGCGTGAGAACGAAAGTTGATGGGCATGCCGTCTGTAAAGAAGGCGACATCGGTACCATGATCGGCATCGAAACCGCGCAGAAAATATTGATCGGCCTTGCCGGCTCCGCCCGAATGCTCAACGGCGACGAAACCGGGAATGAGCCGCAGCACCTGAGCCGGTCGGCCTTGCGGTTGAAGCAGATACTCTTTGTCAGGGATGAACTGTTGTGAGGAGGCCGCGACAGGCCGTTCTCCGATCACCGATACTTCTGGAACCTCGAGGATTTCTGCATCCGGATCGTGCGCCAGTATCCGATCCGCACTCGACAGCGTTGCAACACCTACAACCAGCACAAGAAAATATTTCACGTCCCGCTCGTCCTTCTCAGGAGTGGACGGATGAGACGTCCACGACGACCGTCCGGCGGCTGACTCATCGAACCGGGCAGACCCTCGTGGCCTGGCAACAACGATGGATGGAAACCCCGACTAGAAGTATCGGGCAGAGGCTACCAACGACGTGACTCGAGCGAGAGACCTCGCGATCAGCGCCTCCAGCGTTTGATCTTCGGTCCCCACGACTTCGACGGACGCGCGGTTGACCGGCAGCAAGACCTTCTTGGCCCTGGCTGTCAGAATAGCTTGGACGATGTCCGGCGTGACTTCGCCTAACATCGATCCGGGTAATACAAGATTCAACGATGTCACGATGACATCCACGGACGGCACAGTCTGGGCGATGGCCTGCGTCCCCACTCCTATCGAGGACGCGCCGGCCTGTTTCATCGCTTCAGCCGCAACGGCGTTGGTGGCTAGCGCAACGATCTTGTGCTGTCGTCCCAATTCTGCTTGCAACCCCGCAACCAGCCGGCGACCCAGTCCCCCTCCCCGGCAATCGATGACACACACGCGCATGGCTCACACGATGCCCTTGCCGGTCGTGGTCATGGTCAACTTACCGTGCTTGACCCCTTTCACGCTGACCAACGCATCGGCGACTTCCCTGATCTCTGAAACCTTCCCTTTGACGACCAGGACTTCGAGACAGTGATCGTGATCGAGATGGACGTGCATGCCCGCCATGATGTGCCCTTGAAAGTCGTGCTGGATATGGGTGAGCTTCCTGGTGAGATCGCGCACATGATGGTCGTAGACGAAGGTGATCGTTGCGACCGCCTCACGATTGGTATCACTGCTCCATTCCTGACTCACCAGCTGATCGCGGATGAGATCGCGCAGCGCTTCGGAGCGCGTGGCATATTTGCGACGCCGAACGACGTCGTCGAAGTCATCGAGCAGATGGTGGTCTAACGATACGCCGAATCGAACAAGCTTCTTCATGCGCCAATGCTACGATTATAAAATTCGTGCTACGGAGTATAGCGACGCGTTTTCGGAGAGTCAATTGTCCAACCTTGCGCCTGAGGGACAGGCTGGTCCGGCGGCGAACGCTTGGGCAATTGCTAGGTGCGAGAAGGCGTAGACTTTGCCACCATGACCCTGATCGATGTAATTCAGGCAAAAAGATCCAATCAAAGGAGAAAACCATGGCCACGGCAAAGCAGCGAACGGCGGCGCGCCGCAACATTAAGAAGGCCGCGGCGGTCGCGAAGCGGAAACGGACGATTGCGCATCTGCCGAAGCGCACGCGGACGGCTTTGGGTAAACAAGCCGCTACGGTGGCTCGCCGCAATCGCCGGGCGTCCTGAAACAGGTGAAGAACCCTGTTGGAGGCTATTCGCCCCGCACGGGGATATAAAGAATCGTGCCCTGGCGGTTGACCAGGAGCAGGGCGAGATCGCTCGATTTCATCGGATCGGCGAGGCGTTGAAACGCAGAAAAATTGGGAATGGGCTGGCGGTTTAATTCCAGAATCACGTCGCCCGGCTGAAGGCCCGAGGATTCGGCCAAACTGCCTTCTTCAATATCGGTCACAACCACCCCGCTGTTGACCGGCAGATCCATTTGGCGCGCGAGCGGAGGCGTGACATCGTCGAAGACTACGCCCGACAATGGGTGAGCGCCCGAACCCGACGCGGTGGCCGCCTGACTCTTTCTCGCTCGATCCCTGGGAGCTTCCTGGACGGTGAGTTCGACTTGAATCGTCTTGCCGTCCCGTACGAGATCCAGCCGGTGCTTGCTGCCGATTGCGGCGGCCGCCATCAGATTGCGAAGATGCCCGCTGTCCATGACATCACGTCCGTCGAATCGTTCGATGACGTCGCCTCGTCTGAGTCCGGCCTTTTCCGCAGATCCCTTGGCCTGCAAGTCTGTGACAATCGCGCCCTTCACATCTGGTAACTTGAAGATTTTTCCCAGCAGGGGAGTGACGTCCTGCGTGGATGCGCCGAGAAATCCCCTGACGACCCGACCGGTCTTGATCAGACTTTGCATGGCTGTCCTGGCCATATTGCTGGGGATGGCGAATCCGACCCCGACACTTCCCCCCGTAGGACTGGCGATCGCCGTGTTGATGCCTACGAGTTCACCGTTGGTGTTCACGAGCGCACCGCCAGAGTTGCCAGGGTTGATCGGCGCATCGGTCTGAATGAAGTCTTCAAAATCCGCGACGCCGACGTCCGCCCGCCCCACCGCGCTGACGATACCGAATGTCACCGTCCGGCTGAGTCCCAAGGGATTTCCGATCGCCAGCACGAAATCACCGACGGCGAGATTGCTGGAGTCTCCCCAGGGCACGGTCGGCAAATTGATGCTCTGAATCTTGACAACCGCGACGTCGGTCTTCGGATCCGTGGCCATCACCTTGCCTTTGAACTGCCGGCGGTCGGCCAAGATGACTTCCACGTCCACAGCATCGGCGACCACGTGGTTATTCGTGATGATGTAGCCGTCGGACGAGACGATGACACCGGAACCCTGTCCGTACTGACGCCGAGCCGGCGGTTCTCTGAACAAGCCGAAAGGCAGCGTTTCGTCGCTGAACGCCTGGTCGCGCACCATGACGGTCGACGCGATGCTCACAACGGCCGGAATCACTTTTGACGCCGTCGTCCTGACCTGATTTTGGAGGTCGTTGACGCCGGCGACTGGCACTAACCGTCCGGCCGCCTCTGCCGAACTTCCGACGGCCAGGCCGAAACTCGCGACAACGACCAATCGCACCAGGACACGGACAGCACTCGACATAGCAGCCTTTCTCTCAGAACTACGCATTATGCTTTAAGAAACGCCGTAGCCTAGCACGGAGGCAGGGAGGACGCACTCATAAATCTACATGCCGCAGACGAAGCGCGTTGGCAATCACGGAGACAGAGCTGAAAGTCATGGCAGCGCTGGCAACCATGGGACTCAGCAGCATCCCCCACACCGGATACAGCACGCCGGCCGCGAGGGGAACGCCAGCGAGATTATAGACGAAGGCGAAAAAGAGATTTTGCCGGATGTTCTTCATGGTTTCCCGGCTAAGACGGACGGCACGAACCAGCGCGCGCAGATCGCCTTTCACAAGCGTCATGCCCGCGGTTTCCATGGCAATGTCCGTTCCGGTGCCCATCGCAATCCCCACGTGGGCAAGAGCCAGCGCCGGTGCATCATTGACGCCATCGCCCGCCATCGCGACCACACGGCCTTGTGACTTGAGATCTGCGACAATGGCGCCTTTTTTCTCCGGAAGCACACCCGCATACAGGTCGGTGATCCCAACCTGCCGGGCGACGGCCTCCGCCGTAAGCTGATGATCGCCCGTGACCATGACCAGCCGAACGCCCTCTGCTCTGAGTAGCCGGACGGCCTCAGGGGTGGTGGATTTCACCGGGTCGGCCACACCGAGGAGTCCCGCAGCCTTCCCATCCACGGCAACAAATACTGTCGTTTGTCCCTCTGCTCGCAAGCGCGCCGCTTCCTCTTCCAGCACGGCCAAGCCCGGATCGGCGATGTGCATGCGCTCTCGAAGAAGCGCAGAGGTCCCCACGGCAACGGCATGTCCGTCGACGACACCGGTGACTCCATAACCCGTGACCGAGCGAAATTCCTCGACCGCTCCGGGCACTGCCGCTCGCTGATCCGCTCCAGCGATGACGGCAGAAGCCACCGGATGTTCACTCCGGCGCTCGAGACTGGCCGCAAGCCGCAACACTTCTGCGTCACTCCACGGCGGCACGAAGCGAATGGAGACAAGCGTGGGTTTCCCTTCGGTGAGGGTACCCGTCTTGTCAAACACCAACGTGTCCACTTTGCCGAGCACCTCGAGGGCTTCCGCCTTATGGATCAACACGCCTGCCGTCGCCCCTCGCCCTGTTCCCACCATGATGGACATGGGCGTTGCCAGTCCAAGCGCACAGGGGCAGGCAATGATGAGCACCGCCACCGCATTGACCAGCGCATACGCCAGCCGCGGTTCAGGACCCCAGAGGGCCCACGCGATGGAAGTGAGGATCGCAACCGCCACAACTGCTGGAACAAAGTAGCCCGCCACGCGGTCGGCAACCCGTTGGATGGGAGCACGGCTTCGCTGGGCGTCGCTCACCATTTGGACGATGCGGGCGAGTAAGGTGTCAGGGCCGACTCGTTCCGCGCGCATGAGGATGCTGCCGGCACCGTTAATCGTACCGCCTGTCACCGGAGCGCCGGGAGATTTTCCCACCGGCAACGACTCTCCCGTGACCATGGATTCATCGATGGCCGTCACACCTTCCACGACAACGCCGTCGACAGGCACCCGTTCGCCTGGACGGACACGGAGGCGATCTCCGACCCTCACCTGATCGAGGGGCACGTCCCTCTCCTTGTCGCCCTCCCCGACACGCCTGGCCGTTTTGGGCGCCAGGCGCAGTAGCGCTTTCATGGCAGAAGTCGTTTGGCCGCGCGCGCGTAATTCCAAGACCTGTCCCAGCAACACCAATACCGTGATGACAGCCGCGGCTTCGAAATAGACAGGAATTGAACCATCGGAAGCAAGGAACGAAACCGGCAAGAGGCCAGGCGCGATGGTGGCCAAGACGCTGTAGAGATAGGCCGCTCCGGTCCCGAGGCCGATGAGCGTGAACATGTTCGGCGCCCGGTGAATGATCGAGTTCCAGGCACGTTCAAGGAACGGCCAGCCTCCCCAGAGCACGACCGGAGTGGCCAGCGAGAACTGAATCCAGTTGTTTACCGGGCCGTTGAGAATCTGGTGTGCCGGTATCATATCGGCCATCGCCAAGATCATCACGAGGAGCGCGGGACCAAGGCTGATCCAAAAGCGCCTCGACATGTCCAGAAGCTCCGGATTCGGTCGCTCTTCCAAGGTGACGATTTTGGGCTCCAACGCCATGCCACAGATGGGACAAGCTCCCGGCTCGGTCGAAACGACCTCCGGATCCATCGGACAGATGTATTCCACGTTGGATCCTGAGGGAATGGCCGTCGGTCTCGCAATGCGTTGCGCGGGCGGGATCAGAAACGCCGCCGGGTCCTGGCGAAATTTGTCCAAACAGCCTGTTGAACAAAAATAGTACGTTCTGCCTTCGTGCACAGAGGAGCCGGCGGCGCTTTCAGGGTGAACGGTCATTCCGCACACAGGATCGACCTGTGCGCCCTCAGTGGGAGGGCTGGGCGGCATCATCTGAATCGAGGACTTTTTGCCGAGGCTGATCAGGCCTGAACCTTTCGGTCGAAGCGCTCGCTCCGGATCAGCTTTAAATGTTTCGAGACAGGAGGCGGCGCAAAAGTAGTAGGTGACGCCTTGATATTCGTATTGCCCGGCAGCCGTCGTCGGATCGACAGTCATGCCGCAAATCGGATCGATCGCCATAGTAGGATGGTGAAAATGATTGTGCCGCACCCTCGCGGTTGTTCAACTCACGACAGGGTGCCGCTTCTTATCGCTTCCCGTCCGCATCGAGGATGCTCTGGATCACGAGTCTCAGGTTTTCGGGATCGATTTTCTCCACCTTGATGTTGCCGTCCAAGAGAATCGTGGGCGTCTGCTGCAGCTTGATGCGCTCTCCCCACTTTCTGCCTTCTTCAAAGAGTTGAGCCGGTTTTCCACTGGCCATGCCCTCTTCAAATGCCTTGGGATCGAGCCCCACTTCCTTGATGAGCACTTCCCGGATGGACCGGTCGAGCACACCGGTCACCTTGTCCTGGTGAATCGTCCGGAAGAGCACTTTTTTCATTTCATTGCCCTTGCCCATCAGCTTGGCCTGTTCATACATGTCGAACGGCGTCGGCAGTTTGCCTCTGATCACAGGAAAACCGATCATCGTCGTCTCGAGCTTCTTTCCGAATTCCTTCTCGAGAATGGGCAGCGCTTCGCCATCGAAATGATGACAGTGCGGGCAGTAAAAATCTGCGAACTCGACCAGCTTGACCTTGCCCGGTTTGTGAGTCGAGGGCTCATCCTTCAGGACTTCATATTTGCCCTTTAATTCCGGAGGGGCGGCCTGAACCGGAGTGTTCCCGCCAAAGAGGATGGTTGACAGCAGGCTTCCGGCCATCAAGGTCATGCGAGTCCAACGTAGGATCTTGCCCATGCCCGCTCCTTTCCTGGAAATACCATGCTGTCATCGGCCATTATATCGAATACCTGCGTCACTTTGCTGTTTGTTATAATTCGGGTTATGCGTTCAGTCTTGTCGTTGCGCATGGCCATCAGCCTCTGTCTGCTCCTCAGCGGATGCGCGAGCCAGCAACCCGAAGAAGGCTCGGCTGCTAGTCCGATCACCTTTCTACAAGTCAAAGCCGCTCCCGATTCCTACAGAGGACAGTCCGTGGTGTTCGCAGGAGAGGTGCTGAGTGCCAGGCGACTCAAGGAAGCGACACGGATTGAGATTCTACAACTTCCGCTCGACCGTTCGGGACACCTCGGTACCGACCGGACTCTGTCCCAGGGCCGCTTCGTCGCGATGCACAGGGAATTTTTGGATCCTGCCACGATCCCCCCTGGCACTCAACTGACGGTCACTGGCGAAGTCACAGGCTCGATCACCCTGCCGCTCGACGAAACGGAATATAGCTACCCGGTCATTGAAGCGCGTCACATCGAGGTGTTGCCCCCGGAGGTGGCTGCGCAGTGGAGGCGGCCCTACCCGTATCCTTATATGGGGCCGGGTCCCTACTGGGGGCCTTACGGCGGCAGTCCCTACTGGCGTCCATGGCCGTACCGCTGGTAGTCGGGGTGTCACAACACCCGAAGAATCACCGTCCGGCAGTGCCAATAATCCGTTCCACACGGTCGTCACGGCCGCCGAGATTTCGGTATTTGTGATACTGCGCCAGGGCACGCGGCATGTCCTTGCGGTGCAGCTCGTAAAACACGCCCAAATTATAGTGGGCTTCCGCATAATCGGGTTTCAGCGCGACGGCCTTCTCATACTCCTGTTCCGCCTCTTCGAGCTTGTTCATGCTGGTATAAATCACGCCGAGATTCATGTGCGCCTCGGCATACTCGGGCCGATACCGGATGACTTCGAGAAACTCACGTTCCGCCTCGCTGGGTTTATTCTGGCTGCGTAGAATAAATCCCAGGTTGTAATGGGCGTCCACGAGGTTGGGCTTGGCCGCAATCGCCTGCCGATACGCATAGGCGGCTTCCAGCAGATCATTGTTCCGTTCTGCCAGACGGCCCGCCTGATACCATCCGTCGGCGTGTGTGGGGTGGGCTTTCGTCAGCCGTGCGAGCAGTTCGCGGGCCGAATCGTTTTTGCCTTGTCCCTCGTGCAGCATTGCCAGCCCGAAGAGTCCGCCCGCACTGTGGGGACGAACGGCGAGAAGGCGCTGATACACCTGCATCGCAGCGGGAATGTCATGCCGGCTTTCATAGAGCCGGGCAAGATCAAGATAGGAGTCCTCGTGCTTCGGCTCAATCTCGATGGCGCGCTTGAGCGTCTGTTCCGCCTCTGCGGTCTTACCTTGCGCAAGATACACTTCGGCCAAATCATTGAGCGCATCAGGATACGCAGGCTTCAGTTTGAGCGCATGCGTGAACGCTTCGGCTGCTTCCCGGGGTTGCTTTTTGGCCTTGAAGTAGATTTGACCCAGCAAGTGATAGGCTTCGGCGGATCCACCGGCTTCCGTTGATTTCTGCAAGGACGCGATCGCTCCGTCAGCATCGCCGGACCTCCAGAGTTCCGTCGCTTGCTCGACCGCACGCTTGCTGGGATCGAAGGGCGTTGCAGGACGTAGAGGTCCGGGGAAAAGCAGCACACCACCAATGATGATTGCCATGAGCAGCCGTGGTCGTGCGGGTGCCGTCAAGAGTGCGCTCCCTGCCAACGTTGCAGTCCGTACCAAACTATACGGTGGGTTGGCAGTGAAATCAACGCGAACGGCACCAGTGAGCGGGGGACTCGAGCTAGAACAGCCCCAACGTCACGCCACCGTAAATGGCTCGGCCATATCCGGCGAAAAACGCCTGTTGAGTCGCGGCGACAGCACTCGTTTCCCCGCCGATGACCTGGCCGGAGGCCGCATACTTCATATCGGCAATATTGTCCAATTGCAGATAGAACTTCGCAAATCGAACCCATGAATTGCTGAACTCGAAGAATTTATGGACGTTCACATTCGCAATAAAATAGGAAGGAATGCCGAACGTATTGCTGTTGTTCAAGAAATAACTGTTGTAATAACTGCCTTCCACCCAGCCGCCCCATCCGGTCATTGCATGATCATATTCGACCTTGGTGTTGAAAATATCTGTCGGCACGTTCGGCACCTTGTTCCCATCACGCACCAGCAATCCGGTGACGGTCCTGTCGGAAAAATTAATGTACATGGCATCGATATGGGTATAGGCCCCGGAGAACCGCAATCCCGATAATGGGCGCCAATCATATCGGGCCTCGATTCCGCGATATTGCGATGAGTCGGCATTGACTGAGGCGGTATTCGATCCCGAAATCGTCTGAGTGATGATTTCGTTCTTGAAAAATGTCCAAAATCCGACGAGCTCGACGACGAGGTCCTTCGCAATCCGCGACTCGGTGCCGATTTCCGTGTTCAGGTTCTTTTGAGGCCTGAGATCAAAATTGGTTCCGGGTTGGCCGGTGAAAGGATTTCTTAATAAATTGTTGAATTGGGGAATGGCATAGCCAGTCGAAGCCCGAATCCAATGCCGGTAGCCATCAGCCGGCTTCCAGGTCAGCGACAGTTCCGGCGCCCAATTGTAGTAGGTGCGATCCGCGTTGACCCGCAGCGGCGTGGCTCCTTCATAGTTGATTGACTGAATACTGATCATCGATTGCTCAAACCCGAGTCCGCCGGCCAAAATCCACGTCGGATGAAATTCGAGTTCCTCCCGGAAGCGCCCGCCGATATTCCGAATCGTGCCCCGGTTGTTCTGGATCAGTGCCCCTCTGGTCCCTTGTCCATCAGCAAGATTCTGAAATGTATTGCCCTCCTGCTCCATATTATTGACGAAAAACCCGACATAGCTTCTCAACGGCATGTCCGCCAGCCGGCCGTCATGCCGCAGGTCGACATAATTTTTATAATTGGGGTTGACGTTATCGGTGATCTGCGAAAAGTACTGGTTGATGTCCTTCACGTCATAGTCGGCTTCGACCGTGAGCACGGTGCTGGCATTCAGCTGGCGCTCGTAGATGCCGCCGACGATCGTGCGGCGGTCGACGCGCTGCTGATGGAGCAAGGTGGCATTGGCGCAGTTGGGGTTGTATATGCCGGGCGTACAGGGTGTCTGGGCCCCCCCGGCTTGGCGGTCATCCGCATTGAATTGGGCCTGTGTCAATCTGGTCGGCACTCGGGTATCCAACCAGTTCGTGATCGCCTTGAAATAGAAACTCTGCTTGTCGTCGATGGTAAACCGCAGATTAAAGTTGAGCGTCTGCGTCGTGTAATCGCTGTTCTGAATGAATCCGTCTTCCGCCGCATTGCTGGCAAACAACGACACGTCAAGGTTTTGGTATCGCTTCCCGACGGCGAAGGCCTGCTTAAAGAAGCCGAATGATCCTCCGGAAAGGAACGTTTCAAATCCGTTGATGTCGCTGCCGCGCCTGGTCCGGAAATGGACCATCCCGCCGAGTGCATAATTGTCGTACAGCGAGGAAGACGCCCCACGGATGACCTCAGTGCTCCTCATGAACCAGGGGTCTTGCATGTCCAGCCGGGACAAGCCGTCGGATTGAGTCTGACTGAAACCGTCTTCGTAGATCTTGATATCGCGGACCGCGAACGTGGTCTTCGCGCCCTGCCCCCGGATCATGATGCTGAAATCTCGTGGACCGTTGGCTTGACGCAAGGCAATGCCCGGCAGGGACTCCAATGACTCCTTCATAGTGCGGGTCGGCTGAGAATCTGTTTCTGCTGGAATCGTCGCCGACAAGGAGACTCCTTCAGGTCGTTTCTGCAGCCGGTCGCTGACGATGCTCATGTCGGCAAGGTCATAATGCGGGACTGCCGTGGCTTGAGCCTCTCCGGTCGCTTCAGGTTCGGCTTGTTCCTTGATGATAGCGGGGCGTTCGGCTTCCGGTTTGGCGTGCTCCTTTTGCTGCTGAATCTCGTCCAGTTCTTTCAAAATATCGTTGAGCTGCTCGCGCAATTCCTGTTCGCGTGATGAGCCCGTTGGACCGGCGGGCGGCCCACCCTGGGCGAGCACCTCATCTCCTCCGGCTATGAATGTCGTCAGGACGCCGACGAAGATCGCACACCTCAGCGCGATGGCACCTCTCCTTCCAAACATGATGCCGCTCCTTACGTCATGGAAGACACGCATCCACCGGCGCATTTATTGCCTCTGCGGACGGTGGACGATTTAGGATGAATGTCGCTTGAGAAATGATTCAGCGAGGAGGTCCGCGGGAATGTATCAGAGCGGAAAAGAGGCGCGTCTGTGGTGCAGGGCTGTACCATCGCAGTAGAGCGACCACAGCAAAGACCACGCTGAGTGACACACCGGAATGAATGGTCGTAGTGGGGTTGGCCTGGCAGGCCCAGGCACACAGCGCCGAGTGCGCTACGTGAGCTGGGCTGTGGTGGTGAGCCTGTTGTTCTGCATGTAAAAAGAGACAGCAAGAAGTGCCGATGGCCAGGACGGCATAGAGCACGACCATCCCAATGGCGAGGGGTCCAATCCGGGGATTCATGGCTGCCGGTCGAGAACGTGTCTGACGAGGGCGATCGATTCTTGGCTGTCCCAGGCTCGGGGCCCTATGGCCCGGCCAAGCGCGTGACCGTCCTGACCGATCAGCACGGTGGTCGGGAGTCCACGCACGGTGAAGAGGCGGGAGAGTTCCTGCTCTTCGTCGAAGAGCACGGGAAGCGTGATGCCGAGATGATCGAGAAACTGCTTGATCCCGATCGGTTGAATGTCCGCGGTGACCGTCACGACGCGGACCTGTCCGGGGTTGAATTGGGACTGGAGCCGTGCCAGGGACGGCATCTCCTCCTTGCACGGCCCGCACCACGTGGCCCAAAAATTGAGCACTACGACCTTGCCTGCCAAATGCTGCGAAGCGAGACTGGCGCCGTCGAGCGCCTTGAGATCAAATGCGACCGCCGGAACGTCTCCAGACATTCGAGCCACACCGAGCGCCCCGTAGGGATCGCCTGCGGCGGAAGAGGCACCGTACAGCGGAGCGCCGAAAACCGACAGCCCCATGCATGCGGCAACGATCACCGCACATGCCATGCGTCGTAGCCTGCTACGGTCCATTGGTTCGGATCTCCGCTTCTGCGACCGAAACTCCTGGCAACTGCATCGTCTGAACCACAAGACGATGCGCCGGCATCGCATGTTCCTTCCACCCCATCACGACCGTTCCCTGCTGATTGACTCCAATCGTGGGTGTCTGGCCGTGCTTCTCATTCAATTTTTGCGGCTGGCTAAAGGAATTGCCGCGATCCAGTGAATGACGCATCACGATCTCTCGGCGCACGGGTGATTGTTCTTCCCAGATCACCATCACGCGGCCATGCGGATCGACAGCCATCTGCGGGTGGTCGGGGAAGGTGCCTTTGGAGCGGTTCAGCTGCTTTTTTTCGGAGAACGTCTTCCCCTGATCGTCTGAGTAGGCCAGATAGATCGCCGGCGTCTCGTCGGCGCCCTCTGTATACCACACGACGTAGAGGCGTCCCAGCCGGTCGACGCCCAACGATGCCGGACGGTGCGGGCAGGCCTGATACACCCATCGATCATTGCCGACGACGACCGGCGCGGAAAACGTCATTCCCCCATCCGCCGATCGTGCGACCACCGTCTCACGGATGTTGCCATCGAAAATCTTTCGCCATGCGACATACACGAGGCCGTCCGGGGACGTGGCGATCGATGTCCGGCAACAGACGCATGTGTTGTCGTCGACCTTGAAATTCTTCGTGATCGTGCGGCCCTGGTCTGTCGATCTTGCCACGAAGGTGCCGGGCTCCTTTTTCCCTTCACGGCCGTCGATCCAGGCGAGATGGAGCACGCCGTCCGGCGCAACATTGAGTGCATCGAAGGTGTGCTGAATCACCTGATCATCGTCGTTGACCAGTGTCGATGGGCCGAATGAGCGTCCGCCGTCACTGGACCGACTGAGTCTCAACTCTCCCGAAAATGGCTTGTCGGGAGTCATCTTCGGATGGGTCATCGACCAGGTGACAAAGACGTCCTGTCCCCGGACGATGAGGGCCGGAGCCTCTTGGCGGTAATACGGACTTTCACCAGGCTGATTGACGGAGACTGGAGTGCCCAACGGGCCGCCCTGTGTCTTCGATCTGGAAAACAGGATGGTGCGCGTGTCCTTGTCCTCCTCGACCCAGGTGGCCGATATCATGCCTTCGTCGTCGATCTGAACGGAAGGACCCACCACACCTTTCACATGATGGACCGTCACATGTTTAGGTCCGAATGCGGGAGAAGATTCCGGGGCCTCGGCCGAGCGCAGTTTTGTCGGCCACCCGACTGCGAGGGCAACAGCCACCGTGCACATCACGTACAAAGCCTGCGTGTTGATCGGGGGCTTGCTCACATCATTCTCGCCCTGTTAATTCGCCAGGCTGTACACGATCGGAAGGCTCACGATGATCTCGGGTTTGCCGATGGCATGCTTCATGTGGAGCGGGCAAGCGAGTTTCACTGCTTCAATGGCGGCCGCATCTAGGATCTGATGACCAGAACTTTTTTGAATGGAGACTTCGGCCAGATGGCCGTCAGCTCGAATGACCGCTTTCAAAATGACTTTCCCTTCTTGACCGTTTAAGCGGGCCGAACTGGGATATCGCTTCAGCTCAGCGACCCGTCTCCAAAGCGACTCGGCAATCCAGCGATGATCGACCTTGGCCGCGGGTCCGGGGGGTGCTTTTGCGGTCTGTATCGGCGCTTCCTGCGGTGCGGAATGGGGAGGCGACGGCACCGCCGCAGCCGGCTCTGCAGGCGCTGAAGAAATGAGAGGTTCTGGCGCCGATGGTTTCGCGGGAGTTTCCATTGGCCGAGATTCGACCGCTTCTGTCGGCTGCGCGTGCCCAATCACGGGATCCGCAGGCGGAACCGGATCAGCCTCCCTGAGAGACGTCGCTGGTTCGGGCTGTGGCTTGGGTGCCTCGACGATCTGCTCAACCGGCTCAGCGGGCGTTTCTTGAACAGGCTTCACCGCGGGAACCGGCTCTTCTCGCTGTTCCACCGGATTCGGCGGCGGCGCCTCAGGATGCACCATCTGCACGGTCTGCTGCGGCGCAACCCGCTGCATCACAGTGTCCGGAGGCGGCTCAACCGAGCGACGAGCGGCTACACGAGGCGCTTGCAGCGGTGGGGATACTTGTTCTGCTGGAGCCGACGCTGGTTGCGCCATTGGCTCCGATGTTGAATCCGATTTCACCGGCTCAACAAATGCGACGTCCCATTTGAAAATTTCTTCGACGAGGACTGGTTTGACTTGCGCCGTAAACAGGACCGCCAACCAGACAACTGCTCCGTGAAGAGCAAGTGACACCCCCCAGGCAGGAATACTAAAACTGTGTTCGTCCGTCGATCGCATCTTCGCGGTTATCCTTCGCGCGATTGTGTTGACGCTACTTTAATGATGCCGCTTTCGGCGGTTCTTGGTTTTGCATCCGAGACACCACTTCGTAAATCTTCTGCTCAGTCAGAAGCCCCCCCTTGATGTACTCTCGAACCACGCCTCTTTCATCGATAAAGAACGTGACCGGGAGTCCGTATACACCGAACTGGTTCGCGACCTTATTATCTCGATCCATCAATACCGGGAACGTATGGCCAAATTGCCTGATGTGCTCGCGAACTTTTGCATCGTCCTCCAATTCATTAATTGCCAGCACGACGAACCCTTTGTCCGCTAGCTTGTCGTAACTCGCTTGCATGGCCGGCATTTCTGTCGTGCAGGGCTTGCACCAGGTCGCCCAAAAATTCAACAACACGACTTTGCCTCGATAGTCGTTGAGACGTTGGATCTTGCCCTCAAGGTCAAGCAGCTGAAAGTCCTCCACTGGCGTGCCCACAACTGGCACACGCGATCCCATGCTCCAGCCGTTGACCACCAACACTCCGACAAGAGTCACTCCGAGAACTGCGGCAACAACGGCTGTTTTCATAATCGTCCTCCCACCGCTGACTTATGATGGTGTTAACATCTGAAAGGAGCGCGTCAGCCCGAAGATGAAACTGGTCCCTTGAGCAAGACTGTTGTTGGAGTCCCGTGCTACGGGCACCTGAGAATAGAAATAGGCCGAAGTCATTTTCGTCCAAGCCGAGTTCATCATCCCTTCCAGGCTGATTTGGAATCCGGGAGTGAATGCGAGGAAAGTCGAACCGGTGGTGGGTACTGCCCGATTCTGGATGTTGGGGTCAAGCACGACCGGTTCACCAGGGAAGTCCGGCGCATCCGCGGGCGTTGCGGAGCGTAAGAGAGAACTACTGAAGTTATCGTGAACCATATATCGATAGTTGAGCTGTGCAGTCAGCACGAACCAGGGAACGGTCACGAGATTGAAACCGCCATTAACGTCCCATTGATCTCCGAATAGGTATCCCGCGTTGTTTCGGAAGGTGTGGCGATAGCCGGCAAAAAGAAACTGGTTCAATCGATGAGGGATCAATTCATAGGTCTGGTAGATGGTAGGATTCAAACCAACTTGTCCTCGCCCCAACTGCGTGGTCGGTTCCATCAACGCGCCGGTGCTGTCCTTGGCACTCGTGACACCGGTCGGAAGATAGACGCCAAAACCCAACACGACCATGCTCCTTAATGTGGGCAGCAGGTTGTATTTGAGGCCCACCCGCATATCCCCAAGCCCATCCGATGAAAAGGTGGTTGACTCTCCCTCGCCATTCGGACCGTCCTCTCCTAGCCCATCGATGTGATGATGTGTCCGCCACATATAAGGGATCGTAATTTGCAGACCCCAACGTTCGGTAATTCCATAATTCAGGTCAAGTGTCGCCATTTGAGTGATCGTCCTGGTCTCCTGATGATGATCCAGGATGAGCTGCCGCTGGCTGGTGTCGATGCCTGGAATCACGCCGTTGGTTCCCGGCAGCACTCGCATCGGCGTATAACTGTAGATGCCATTCACCGTTAGCAACCCTTCCATCGCGACCTGTTGCTGAGATCCAATCGTGACGAAGCACGACACCGCTCCACAGGATGCCGACGCCTGAGGGGAAACCCCGACGACGCTGAGCCATGAACCAAGAATGATAGTCGCGAGAGACCGCTGCCCTACGGACATGCACAAGGCTCCGTTTCGCACTAATTAAAGACCTTCAAGCGAGAAGAATGAACGTCGGACGCCTGACTGTGCCGAGAAACCCGCTCATCACGGAGGTCGATTCCGTTCGAAGCGGAATGGATTTGTCAGGTACAACTAGATGGCGAAGGGGAGCGGAGGACCGCGGGTGGAACCAGGACTGGAGAAGGTGTTCTGAAGGTCAGCCTCGAATCGCAGTTCAACAAATTCGTATGGAACCACATCTGAGGGCACGAGCACGGTCGTCGCCTCTCCGGCTTGACCGGCGGCGCACATCCACGTGCAAAGCACGGTACCGTGCGTGGCCTTGTGATGATGTGCGTGATGCGTTTCGTGCGAAATGGATTGCGCCGAGGCCAGTCCTCCGACAGCGAGCAGGCAGAGGACCAACACGAGGGCGAGCGCTTGCTTCATCAACCGAGGCGTCATAGCATTCCGCACTACCAGGACCGGACGAGACGATGGTACCCAACCGGACAGGAGAGCGTCAAGCGTGAGGGATCGGAACCCACTGTCTTCCTGATAGGATTCAGAAAATGTTTCCGGTATACTGCCTGAATTGGGTTGCCGCCTCCCGGCATCCTCTCCAAACAAAGATCCGGAGCACATACCCGAACGCGCGATGCTGACACAACTCCTGAATCTCATTTTCGGCAGCAAGAACGACCGTGAAATCAAGGCCTTGATGCCAATCGTCCAGCGCATCAATGCCCTCGAACCGGAGATGACTCCGCTGTCCGATCATGCCCTGGCTGACAACACGCAGGCCTTCAAGAAGCGCTTGGCTGCCGGCGACACCCTTGACGATATTCTCCCTGAAGCCTTCGCGGTCTGTCGGGAGATGTCCCGCCGAAAACTGAACATGCGCCATTTCGACGTGCAGCTCATTGGCGGCATGATTCTCCATAAGGGCCGCATCTCCGAAATGAAGACAGGTGAGGGAAAGACCTTGGTCGCGACCTTGCCGATCTATCTCAATGCCCTCGAGGGCAAAGGCGCTCATCTGGTCACGGTCAACGATTATCTGGCCAAACGCGACGCGCAGTGGATGGGACAGCTCTACCATGCGCTCGGCCTTTCCACAGGCGTCATCCAACACGATGCCTCGTTCCTCTACGACCCGACGTACGATGCCGCCGACAAGCGGCTGCAGCATCTTCGCCCCTGCACCAGATTCGAGGCCTACCGCGCCGACATTACGTACGGCACGAACAACGAATACGGCTTCGACTACCTTCGTGACAATCTCGTGGTGACGGCGTTGGATCAATGCGTGCAGCGCGACTTGAATTTCGCGATCGTGGACGAAGTGGACAGCATCCTGATCGACGAAGCCCGGACGCCGCTGATCATCTCAGGTCCCACCGACCAAACCACGGACCTGTATTACCGCATCAATGCCATCATTCCGCAGCTCAAGCCGGAACACGACTACACGATCGAAGAGAAGACGAAGACCGCCGCGCTCACGGAAGACGGCAATGTGCGCGTGGAAAAGCTGTTGGGTGTCGACAATCTCTACGACCCCGACAACATGGATCTCGTGCACCACGTCGTGAAGGCGCTGCAGGCCTACGCGTTGTATAAGCGCGACGTGGATTATGTGGTCAAGGACGGCGAAGTGATCATCGTGGACGAATTCACCGGCCGCTTGATGCCGGGTCGCAGGTGGAGCGACGGCTTGCACCAGGCGGTTGAAGCCAAAGAGGGCGTCAAAATCGCCAACGAGAACCAGACGCTGGCCTCGGTAACCTTCCAAAACTATTTCCGCATGTACAAGAAACTCGGCGGCATGACCGGCACGGCCGACACGGAGGCGGCGGAATTCGCAAAGATCTACAACCTCGACGTGAACGTCGTCCCGACCAACCGGAAAATGATCCGGCTGGACTATGCCGACGTGGTGTACCGCACGGAGAAGGAAAAATTCGCCGCGATCGCCGAAGAGATCAAGGACTGCCACCAGCGGGGACAGCCGGTGCTGGTCGGCACGATCTCCATCGAGAAATCAGAAAAACTTGCCGGCATGCTCAGCCGTAACGGCATCAAACACAACGTGCTCAACGCCAAACAGCACGAACGGGAAGCCGAGATCGTCGCGCAGGCCGGCCGCAAGAGCGCCGTGACGATCGCGACAAACATGGCAGGACGCGGCACGGACATCCTGTTAGGCGGCAATGCCGACTTCATGTTCAAGCAGGTCCTCTATCGAGAGGAGGACTTGCCGGACGAGCGGAAGCTTGCCGTCTATGAAGAGATCCGTGCGGACTGCGAGAAGAACAAGCAGGAGGTGCTCGGCCTCGGCGGACTGCATATCCTGGGGACGGAACGGCACGAGAGCCGCCGTATCGACAACCAGCTGCGAGGCCGTGCCGGCCGTCAGGGCGATCCGGGATCGTCCCGGTTCTATCTGTCGCTTGAAGACGACCTGATGCGCATCTTCGCTTCCGAACGGGTCTCGCAGCTCATGCTCAAGCTCGGCATGGAAGAAGGCATCCCCATCGAGCACGGGATGGTCACGCGCGCGATTGCCAATGCCCAAAAGAAGGTCGAAGCCCACAATTTTGAAATTCGCAAACAGTTGCTTGAGTACGATGACGTCATGAACAAGCAGCGGGAAGTGATCTACCAGCACCGGCGGGCCGTCCTGAGCGGCGAAAATCTGTCTGACGACCTGCGGCAGATGACAGGAAACCTGGTCGAGTCCGCGCTCAATGTCTATTGCCCTGCCGAACAGTATCCTGAAGAGTGGGACATGAAAGGCCTCACGGAGATGATGCAAGGCCAGTTCGGTCTTGACATTACGCAAGGCAAGCAGGACAGCGGCGAATCCCTCCGCGACATCGGACGGGACGCGCTCCCCGAAGATCTGAAGGCCCAGGTGCGCGACGCCTACGACCGGAAGGAAAAGGAACTGGGGCCGGAACTCATGCGGTTCCTGGAGAAGAATTTCATGCTGCAGGTGATCGACCATCATTGGAAGGACCATCTGTTGGCAATGGACCATTTGCGCGACGGCATCGGCCTGCGCGGATACGGCCAGAAAGATCCGCTCATCGAATACAAACGCGAAGGGTACGATCTGTTCGCCGGCATGATGGAACGCATCAAGTCGGACACGATCGAACGGCTCTTCCTGGTGCAGGCCGTTCGTGAAGGTGAGCGCTCCGCCCCTCCGCCACCCGTGATATCACGGCCGCAGCCAAAGCTCACATTGAACCGCGGAGAAGAACCGGTTTCCACGCAAACAGCCCATCGCAGTGACGACAAGGTGGGACGCAACGACCCCTGTCCCTGCGGCTCCGGAAAAAAATATAAGAAGTGCCACGGGGCGTAGTACACGATCGCGACCCCCGCATCTCTCACCTGCCCCTTCGAACGTTGGTTTCAGACCCTCCTATCCTTATTCCGAAAGAGAATCTCAACAGCGGACGGAACGAGTTTCGGCGTCGCTGCAATTCTCCCTTATTCCACCTTGACTTAGCGCAGTTGCAAAGGCTACTCTACGCCACTTTTGGGCTGAGTGTAGGTGGGTGCGGCTAACCCATCTGCTATGGGTGTCACTATTTTTTTGCACTGATCGTCAATTGGGATACCTCGTGACGACCGGCCATCCCCAACTGGTTGCTGCCATTGCCTCCGAAATCGGCCATCGCGGGCCGATTTCCTTCGCCCGCTTCATGGAACTCGCGCTGTACCACCCACAGTTCGGCTACTACATGCGCCCGCCGGATCCCGGCACCGAGCGAATCGGCTGGAGTGGTGATTTTTATACGAGTTCGGACGTTCACCCGATTCTCGGACAGGCCATGGCCAAACAGGCAGCCCAGGTCGACGCACTGCTGGGTTACCCGGATCCCTTCATGATCGTCGAAATGGGACCCGGCAAAGGCCTCCTGGCCCAGCATGTGTTATCGCATTGTCAGGGGATGTCTGAGTCTTTGGCAGAACGGCTACGGTATGTGCTCATTGAATGCAGCCCGGCCATGCGCGCACTTCAGCAAGAACAGCTGAAGCCCTGGCTCAGGCACTCGGGTCCGGTGAGCTGGCTGGAAGATCTCAGCAGCCTCGCGGCCGGCAGCATGACGGGCCTCATGTTCAGCAATGAATTGCCGGATGCCTTTCCAGTGCATCGGGTTGAAAAAGTCGGTCACGGCCTCAAGGAAATCTTCGTGGAGGTCCGGGACGGGCGCTTTGTCGAATGCCTTCGAGATCCGTCGACGCCTGAGATCGAAGACTATTTTCGGAATTTGCACATTGAGCTTGCTGAAGGGTATCGCACGGAGATCAATCTCCGTGCGCCCGTCTGGATGCGGCAGGTCGCGGCAAGCATGAACCGCGGTGTCGTGATCACGATCGACTATGGACATTCCGCCGAGGATCTCTACGGTCCTCAACGGTCAAAAGGCACGCTGCTGTGCTACTGCTCACAGATGGCCTCCGAAGATTCCTTCGTGCGGGTGGGGATACAAGATATGACCGCGCACGTGGACTTTACGACGCTGGCGACGGTGGGCGAGGAGGCCGGACTCTCCGTGACCGGCTTTACGAATCAGATGAGTTTTCTGATGGGCCTTGGCGTCGAAGAGATGATCGCTCAACTGGCGCCGGAAACTCCGGAATTTCGAGCGGCGCTGCACCTGCTCAAGCCCGAGGGCATGGGACGCACCTTTAAAATTCTTGTCCAGCACAAGGGCCTCGAGGCGCCGGCGCTCGATGGATTGAGCTTCAAACCGTTTTTCGGGTCAGCATTGAGCCGCCACGCTGCGGCGTAAGGATTGAATAGGGTTATGGCGGACGAAGCCGTTCCTCTGAATTACCTGCCGATTCTCTTGTTTATCGGCATTTCGATCGTGTTCGCCGCGATTCAGCTTCTGGCCGGCCGTCTTGTCCGCCCGCATCGTCCTTACCGAGCCAAACTCAATCCCTACGAGAGCGGAAGCCCCTTATTTTCTGACGCGCGCGTCCAGTTTCCGATGCGCTACTACATTATCGCCATGCTCTTCGTCATCTTCGACATCGAGGTGATTTTCATTATTCCGTGGGCGGTGCGCTTCCAATCGCTCGGCCTCCTGGGCCTCGTCGAGATGCTAGTGTTCATCGCCATTCTTCTTGTGGGACTCTGGTACGCATGGAAGAAGGGGGCGTTAGAATGGGATTGAGCGAGAATTTGAGCGGGTCCTGCCGGCGATCAGCCCAGCCGGCTTCGCACCCCGCCCGGTGTGGGGACCCCGCTGCAGGCGGCTGGGCGCCCAAATCGCCGTCACCCGCTCAGTTCCCATTCTAAGACGAGGGAAAAGTGAGAGGAAGATGAGCTTTTTAGAACGACAATTTGAGGCCAATATTATCACGACCAATCTGGATGCGGTCGTGAACTGGGCCCGAAAGTCGGCCCTGTGGCCGATGACGTTCGGTCTCGCCTGCTGCGCGATCGAGATGATCGCCAGCGTGTCATCGCGCTATGACATCGACCGGTTCGGCGCAGGGGTCTTTCGTGCCTCGCCTCGACAATCGGATCTCATGATCGTGGCAGGCACCGTCACCCGGAAAATGGCGCCGGTCATACGACGCATCTACGACCAGATGCCGGAGCCGCGCTACGTGATTTCCATGGGGTCCTGTGCCACGTCCGGCAACCACTACAACAGTTATGCGGTGGTGCAGGGCGTCGACCAGATCGTGCCGGTTGATGTGTACGTCCCCGGTTGCCCGCCACGGCCGGAGGCTCTGATGGACGGGCTCTTGAAGCTGCAGGAAAAGATTCAGCGTGAAAAGGTGTTCGTGAAATAGTCATGGAATCGTTGGTTGAAACGTTGATGACGAGGTTTCCTCAAACGGTCTTGTCCGTCGAGGCGGATACGGCACGCTCTGAGGTGACCGTCCAAGTGGCGGCTGAGCGCATTCTCGATCTGACGCGGTTTCTTCACGATGCGCCCGACGCCTCATTTGACCATCTGACGGATATCTGCTCGGTGGACTACCCGGAGGACCGGCAGCGGTTTGAGGTCGTCTATCATTTGCACTCGCTGTCACACCATCGCCGGCTCCGCGTGAAGACCCGCCTGTCCGAGGACGATCCCACGATTGCCTCCGTGACCTCCGTCTGGAAGGGCGCAGAGTTCCTCGAGCGGGAAGTCTACGACATGATGGGCATCCGCTTCTCGGGGCATCCGGATCTGCGGCGGATCTTGTTGCCAGAAGATTACGCGGAAGGCTACCCCCTGAGAAAAGATTTTCCGGCCGAGGGCCGCGGCTGGCGCAGCCAGTTCGAGTTCATCCCGCGACTGGATGAACCACCGGTCGAGCTCGCCGACGGCGAAATCCCCGAGCCGCAGAAGGAGGCGTTCAGAGCCGAAGCGCCGCCGGACTCCCGGCGCCGGGAAGAGCTGTTGCTGAACATGGGGCCGCAGCACCCGAGCACGCATGGAGTGCTCCGCGTCGTCCTCGAATTGGACGGCGAGCGGATCGTGAAAGCCACGCCGGACCTGGGATACCTGCACCGCGGAGTCGAGAAACTGTGCGAAGGGTTGGCCTATATGCAGGTCATCCCCCACACGGACCGACTCGACTACGTCTGCGCGATGGCGAACAACTATGCGTACGTACGCGCAGTCGAGAAGCTTCTCGGCATTACGATACCGGAGCGCGCGGAGTATATCCGTACGATCGTCGCGGAAATGCAGCGAATCGTCGGCCACCTCTTTTGGCTGGGAACGCAGGCCCTCGACATCGGTGCGATGACGGTGTTCTTCTGGACCTTCCGGGAACGCGAGACGTTGCTCGATATGTTCGAGAAGCTCTGCGGCGCCCGGCTGACGTTGAATTATTATCGGATCGGCGGCGTCGACAGCGATTTCACGCCAGATTTGGTGCTGCGGCTGAAGACATTTCTCGACACGTTTCCCGACAACGTCAGAGAGTACGATTCGCTGATCGCCGCCAATCGCATCTGGCTCGGCCGCACCAAACATGTGGCGGTGATCTCGGCGGAGGATGCGATCAGCTTTGGCTGTACGGGCCCCGTGCTGCGCGGTTCCGGTGTTGCGTATGACGTCCGTAAATACGAGCCTTACGGGGTGTACGACAAGGTGGATTGGGAGGTGCCGATCGGCAAGAACGGCGACACCTACGACCGGTATTGGGTGCGGATGGAGGAAATGCGGCAGAGCGCGCGAATCATCAAACAGTGCTTGGATCAGTTGCCGCAAGGACAGATCATGGCGGACGCGCCCCAATACATCCCTCCGCCCAAACCGCTCGTCATGCGCGACATGGAAAGCCTGATTCACCATTTCATTATCTTTACGCAGGGATTCAAACCCCCGAAAGCAGAGACCTATTGTGCGACGGAAGCTCCGAAGGGCGAACTGGGATTCTTCATCGTCAGCGACGGGAGCGCCCGACCCTATCGCCTGAAGATCCGCGCTCCGTCCTTCGTTCATATGGGCGCCTTCGACCATATGGCGCGAGGCTATTTAATCTCCGACATCATCACGATTTTCGGCACGTACGACATCGTGATGGGAGAATGCGATAGATGACATGCTGAAAGAGAAGTACCAACAGGAAATCGACGACATCGTGAGCCGGTATCCGCTCAAGCGGTCGGCCTTGATCCCGCTGCTCTATCTGGCCCAACGGGAACGGGGCTATATCACCGAAGCGGCGATGGTCGAGATTGCGGGGATTTTGAAATTGACGCCTCCACAAGTGTACGAGACCGTCACCTTCTACACGATGCTCAATTTGAAGCAGGTGGGACAGTTCCATATTCAGGTCTGTAAATCCCTGATGTGCGCGCTCGTGGGATCGGACACCTTGATCGGCTGGATCAAAGCCAAACTCGGGATCGGACCTGGCGAGACGACACCGGACGGCGCCTTTACGCTTTCCACCGTGGAATGCCTCGCAGCCTGCGGCACCGGCCCGATGATGCAGATCAACGACGATTACTACGAGCGGCTGACGGAAGAGAAGCTCGACCGCATTTTGTCGGACCTCAGGTCGACCGGATCATCCGCATTGAAAACTGGTCCGTTCATGTGGCCTGAACCGGTTGCAGCGAAAGCGGAAACGCCGGGACGTTGAGAGTATGCCCAAGCACGAACCGATCTTACTAAAAAACATGAGTCAGCCCGGGTATACCGGCACACTCGCCGAGTATGAAAAAACGGGCGGCTATCAGGCGCTTAAGAAAATTCTGGGAAAGATGTCACCCGCCGACGTGACGCAGCTCGTCATTAAGTCGGGGCTCCGCGGGCGTGGCGGCGCCGGCTTCCCCACCGGGGTCAAGTGGGGTTTCCTCCCCAAGGATTACCAGGGCCCTCGTTACCTCTGCTGCAATGCCGATGAAAGCGAGCCCGGGACGTTTAAAGACCGCCAACTGATCGAGCGGGATCCTCATCAGATGCTGGAAGGGATCGTTCTGGCCTGTTACGCGATTGGATCCGAGACCGCCTACATCTATATAAGGGGCGAGTTTGTCCTGGGAGCGCGAATCCTTGAGGAGGCGATCGGGGAGGCCCGCCGGGCAGGCTATATCGGCAAAAACATTCAAGGCACCGGTGTGACGGTCGAGGTCTGGGTACATCGAGGAGCGGGCGCGTACATTTGCGGGGAGGAAACCGCATTGCTGGAGTCGCTCGAAGGTAAACGCGGCTTGCCCCGCGTCAAGCCGCCTTTTCCCGCTACGCACGGGCTCTATAACAAGCCGACCGTGGTCAATAACGTGGAGACGCTGGCGAACCTGCCGCACATCCTCACTCGGGGTCCCGAATGGTTTGCGGCCATCGGTTCACCTCCCAAAAGCACAGGCACGCGCATCTTCTGTGTCAGCGGACACGTCAAGCGCCCGGGCAATTACGAAGTGCCGATGGGCATCACCTTCCGGGAATTGATTTACGAGCATGCGGGCGGCATGCGCTCGGACAAACCCCTGAAGGCCTTCATCCCTGGCGGTGCGTCGGCGCCGTTTCTGACTCCCGACCACCTTGACGTCAAGATGGATTTTGAATCGGTTGCGGCCGCCGGATCGATGCTTGGCTCCGGGGGTGTGACGATCATGGAGGAAGGCACCAGCATGGTCTGGGCTGCATTGCGCCTGATGGAATTTTTCTACCATGAGTCCTGCGGCAAGTGCAGTCCCTGCCGCGAGGGCAGCTCCTGGCTGGTGCAAACCATGCGCCGCATCGTCGCTAAGCGAGGCCGCGCGCAGGACCTGGAAACGCTGACGGACCTTTGCAAGAACATCGCCGGTCGCACGGTATGCGCCTTCGGGGACGCCGAAGTCGCGCCGATCATGAGCACGCTGAAGCATTGGCGCCCCGAATACATTGCGCTTATCCACGAGGCGGAAGCGTCGAATCTGCTGCGTCCGCATCCCGTAGCCATGAAAGGATAACGGCCGCGCTCCAGCCGGCCGAATTGGAACCTCCCATGACTGCTCCCGCATCCAATAACGTCCGGCTCACGATCGACGGCATTGAAATCACCGTGCCCAAGGGCACCCTCGTGATCGAGGCCGCCCGCCGGGTCGGCGTCATGATTCCGCACTTCTGTTATCACCCGAAACTGAAGCCGGACGCGAACTGCCGGATGTGCTTGGTGGAAATCGAAAAAATGCCGAAGCTTCAAACGTCGTGCAGCACGATCGCGACCGACGGGATGTCCGTGCGGACTGCCACGACCGTCGTCAATGATGCGCACAAGTCGGTGTTGGAGTTCATCCTGGCGAACCATCCCCTGGATTGCCCGGTGTGCGATCAGGGGGGCAAGTGCGACCTTCAAGACTTCTCACATGAGTACACGGCCACGGGCAGCCGGTTTATCGAGACCAAACGCGTGTTTCAAAAGGAATATTTTAGCCCGCTCATCGAAACGCAGATGAACCGCTGCGTGCAATGCCTGCGCTGCGTCCGGTACTGCGACGAGGTGATGGACGTCAAGGCGCTGGCCCCCGCCGGTCGCGGCACCATGACGGAAATCAAAGCCTTCGGGTCGCACCCGCTCGATTGTGAATTCTGCGGCGGCTGCGTCCAGATTTGTCCCGTGGGCGCCATCACCAGCCGCCTGTCCATGTATGAGTACCGGCCGTGGATGCTCAAACGCGCGGATACGATCTGCCAATACTGCGGCGACGGCTGCCAGATCACGGTGCAGACCAAGGACAACGAACTGATCGAAGTCAACTCGTCGTATGGGGCCGGCCGCAATAACGGCGACCTCTGCGCGCGGGGGTTTTTCGGGTTTCATGCCACGAGCCATCCGGATCGCCTGACGAAACCGCTCATCCGCCGAAACGGCCTCCTCGAGGCAACGACGTGGGAGGAGGCGCTCGAGTATACCGCGCAGCAAATCGCCCGTCTCAAGGCGGCTCATGGCGCCGACGCGTTCGGCGGCTTGGTTTCGAGCCGCTGCACGAACGAAGAGCTGTTTGTCTTTCAGAAGTTTATGCGTCTCGTGATCGGGACGAACAACCTTGACAGCAGCGCCCGCTACGGCCAGGTCAACGCGGTGCAAGCGATGCGTCGCGTGCAAGGGACGCATCGATGGACTGTCACCTTCGACGACATCGTCGAGGCCGATGTGCTGCTGCTCGTCGGAACCAGTATCACGGAGACCAATCCGATTGCCGGCCTCCGGGTGAAGGAAGCGGTCAAAAAGCGGCAGGCCAAGCTCCTGACCGTTGAAGCGACACAGCCAGGCATCGACTCGATCAGCAATATCACCAACCTGGCCCAACTGCATGTCGGTGTCCCGACCGCTCAATTCGGTGACGCGCTGATGGGCCTCCTCAAAGCCGTCGTGGACGGCCGGCACGTCGAACAGTCGCTGCAGAACCGGTCGACGGCGTACGTCTCGGCGTTGTCAGACGCTCTCGGGAAGCTCTCCTGGACGGACATCGAAGCGGCGACCGGAACCACTCGCGACATCTTCATCGAAATGGCCACGGCTATTGCGCAGGGGCGTCGGGTCGTGGTGCTGGCCGGTCAGGATCTGTTGCGAAGCGCCGGCGGCTATGGCGCCTGTCTGAACCTGCTCGATGTGCTCCTGCTTACTGGAAAACTGGCCGAACCGGGCTGCGGTTTTGCACCGCTCGCCGAAGAAAACAACGATCAAGGCGCCGTGGAGATGGGAGCCCTCGCTGAGCTGCTTCCGGGTGCAAAGGACGTCGCGGTCGCCGGCGAACGCTCACCGTTGGCCCGCGCCTGGAAAGCCGAGCTTCCGAGCGCCGCCGGCGCCACTCTGAACGAGATGATCGAGAAGGCCAGGGCCGGCGAGTTGAAAGCCATGGTCGTGGTCGGTGAAAACCCGGTTGGCAGTCTCCCCGCTCACCTCGATGTCGCCGGGTCACTCAAAAGTTTGGAGTTGTTGGTCTGCCAGGAGCTCTTCCTCACCGAAACGGCCGCGCTGGCGCATGTGGTGCTTCCGGCCGCTGCGCCGCTGGAGAAGACCGGCACCTGGACCAACGAAGAGGGCCATCTGCAGATGATTCGTCCGGCGATCGAGCCGGCGGGCGAGAGCCGGCCGGATTGGGAGATCTTGTCCACGCTGTCGATGCTGCTGGGCACATCGTTCGAGTACGGCGAGAGCAAAGACGTGCTCAAAGAGGTCCGGAGCGTGATTCCCGGCTATGGATTGCTCGGACCGGCACCGATTCCGCCCAAGGTAGATCCCGCCGCCGTCGAACGGTACGTCGCGGGGGACTATCGCCAAGACATCGCCACTCGCTATACTCTGGCCCCGCGTCGACCGCAGACTGACGGGACCACTTGGCACATGCGCCTGACGCAAAGCCTGTTTCATTCTGGAAAGCTGTCTACTCGTGCGAAGGGATTGCTGGAACTCGAAGAACAGCCGGTGCTGCGAATGAACCGGAGCGAGGCCGAGCGACTCACTATTGCCGATGGTGATCGCGTCCGGGTGTCGAACCGTCGAGGCGAACTGGTGACGACCGTCAAGCTCGTGGAACGCGTCCCCGCGGGAACGGTGTGGTTCCCCGACCACTTTGCGCAACGCGCCTCATTACTGTTTGACTGCACGGTCGACCCGGTCACAAAGGTGCCTGCGTTTAGAACGACATCGGTGTCGATCGTCAAGGCTTGACAGTGCTCAGAGCGAAGAAGGAGTGTTCTCGTGACTGAACTCAGCTTGCGACTCGCAGTGTCGTTGGCCCAAATCGCCGCCGTCATGGGCGTGGTCATGTTGACGGTGATGATCCTGACCCTCGCCGAACGGAAAGTGCTCGGCTGGATGCAGGACCGCATGGGCCCCATGGAAGTCGGCCCCTATGGCATCCTCCAGCCAATCGCCGACGGCTTGAAACTGTTCTTCAAAGAAGACATCGTCCCGGCCGGTGCGAACAAGTTTATGTTCAGCCTCGCGCCGATCCTCGCGATGGTACCCGCCCTGATCGGTTTCGCGGTGGTGCCGTTCGGTCCGAGCCACAAGATCGAAGTGTTCGGCATCACGGTCGAGCCGTTCGTCATTAGCGACATCAATATCGGTATTCTGTACATCCTGGCGTTCACCTCGATCGGCGCCTACGGCATCATCCTTGGCGGATGGGCGTCCAACAGCAAGTACTCGCTGTTGGGAGGCCTGCGGTCCGCTGCCCAGGTGATCAGTTACGAGCTCAACGTGGGCCTTGCCATCGTCGGCGTCCTGATCCTTTCCGGCTCGCTCAGCCTTGTCAAAATTACCGAAGCGCAATCCGGCGGATTCTGGCACTGGTTTGTATTCGCCCTCCCCGCACCCCAGATTTTTGCCTTCGTCGTGTATGTCATCTCGGCCGTGGCGGAAACGAACCGCGTGCCCTTCGACTTACCGGAAGCCGAGAGCGAGCTGGTGGCCGGCTTTTTTACGGAATATAGCGGCATGCGCTTCGCCTTCTTCTTCATTGCGGAATACGCCAACATGGTGCTGGTATCCTGCGTGGCTGCAGCCATGTTCCTGGGTGGCTGGAACGCCCCCTACCCAGGGACGATTTTGGCTCACCTCGGCCTCGAGAGCATCGCCTGGGCCGAAAACATCGCCTGGTTCACGGTAAAGGTGTATACCTTTCTCTTCCTGTTTTTTTGGCTCCGTGCAACCCTGCCCCGTTTGCGTTATGACCAGCTGATGAAGTTCGGCTGGAAAGTCATGTTGCCGATCGCGCTGGGAAACATCGTGGTCACGTCGATCGCCGCGTATCTGTTTCCGAAGGGATAAGTGTTCGACATGCAGAAATTCATCGTCTGGCTGAAGACCATTACCTTTTACGAAATCCTCGTCGGCATGAAGGCGACGATGTCGCATCTGCTCCACTACAAGCCGATCACGGTGCAATACCCTCACGAAAAGCGGATCCTTCCGGACAATTATCGCGGCATGCTCGGCCTGTTGCGCTACGACGACGGAACCGAAAAATGCGTCGGGTGCGATCTCTGCGAAGCCGCCTGCCCGTCTCGCGTCATCCGCGTCGTCAGCTCCGAAGTCCCGGGAGAACCTACCAAGCGGTACGCCAAGGAATATTATATGGACATGACGCGCTGCCTGTTTTGCGGGATGTGCGTCGATGCCTGTCCGGTGGACGCGCTCGGGATGAGCCGTGAATTCGAGTGGTCGGTGTACGACAAGCGTCAACTGCACCTGAATAAGGACCAGTTGCTCGCCATCGGCGACCGTTCGTTCCCGGTTCGCGAGAAGCGGCTCGAGTTGCAGCACCCGAACGTCGCGTTTTTCAATGTCTCATTTAGCCACGTCCCCCCGAAGCCCAACTGACGCGCCGCCATGACCGGTCGAGACAAGAGACGTCGGGCTGGACGGAGGAACGCGCCTTGTTCGCGATGACGGGAATGCCGACCTAACGATGGCACAGTTCTTCTTTTTTTACTTCGCCCTGGTCATCGCCGCCTCCTCGGTGCTCGTCGTCGCATTACGCAACCCCATCTACAGCGCGCTCTCCCTGTTGATCATGTTCTTCCACGTCGCCGGTCTGTACGTCACGCTGCATGCTGAGTTCCTCGCCGCAGTTCAGGTGATCGTCTATGCAGGGGCCATTCTGGTCCTCTATCTGTTCGTGGTCATGCTGCTGAACCTCAAGCACGACGAGCGCTACCACCGCCAGTGGCCGGTGGCAGCCGCCGTCGGGTCCATCTTGGTGCTCGAAGCGGTCGTACTGACGCTCGTGAAGGGACGGACGGCCCTGGCCAGACCCCCCGTGTCCGAGCCGAGTGTGGAGGGGTTGGGCAACACGGAATCCCTGGGCGACGTCCTGTACTCGACCTATCTCTTTCCCTTCGAAGTCGCATCGTTGATTCTGCTCGTCGCGATGATCGGCGCCATCATTTTGGCCAAAAAGGACCTGAGCGGCGAGTCGCTGCAATGAGCACGTTCCGGATGCAACAGGGAGAAGTCTGATGATTCCCCTGTCGTATTACGTCACGCTCAGCGCAGTCGTCTTCTTCACGGGCCTGGTCGGCGTGTTGATCAGACGCAACATCATCATCATTTTGCTCTCCGTGGAGTTGATGCTGAACGCCACCAACATCAACTTCGTCGCCTTTTCACAATCGCTTCACAACATCGCCGGCCAGGTCTTCGTGTTCTTTGCCCTCACGGTCGCCGCAGCCGAAGTGGCGGTCGGGCTTGCCATCATCATCGCCCTGCATCGGGCGAAACACACGATCAATGTCGACGAATTTCAGCTGATGAAATGGTGAGATGACTTACGAACTCATTCCATTGCTGCCGTTGGCCTCCTTCTTGATCCTCGGCATGTTCGGGCATTGGATCAGGGATAAGGCGCATCTCGTGGCGGTTCCGGCCATTGTGCTTTCGCTCGGAATTTCGATCCTTGCGTTCTTCGACGTGGCGGGCGGGCACCATTCCACGATTCGCCTGTATACCTGGCTGACCTCTGGCATGCTCGACGTTCATATCGGGCTCTCGATCGACCGCCTGACCTCGGTCATGTTGCTGCTCGTCACCACCGTCAGTGCACTGGTGCACGTCTATACCATCGGTTACATGCAGGGCGAGCCGGGATACGCGCGCTTCTTCAGCTATATCGCCTTGTTCACATTCTCCATGCTGATGCTGGTACTGGCCGATAATTTTCTGCAGCTGTTCGTGTTTTGGGAAGCCGTCGGCCTCTGTTCTTACCTCTTGATCGGCCATTGGTACGAACGCCAGTCTGCCGTTGCCGCCGCCACAAAGGCCTTCGTCGTGAATCGCGTGGGAGACTTCGGATTCATGCTCGGCTTGCTGCTCGTCTTCACCACGTTCGATTCTCTGGATTATGCGACCGCCTTCGCCAATGTGGGGCCGGCGACGGCACAGGTGATGAACATCCTTGAACCAGTCGGGGGCAGCTTCGAGGTCTCGACCATCACGGTGATCTGCCTCCTGCTCTTCATGGGCGCCATCGGAAAGTCCGCGCAGTTTCCGCTCCATGTGTGGCTGCCAGACGCCATGGAAGGCCCGACGCCGATCTCCGCCCTCATCCACGCCGCTACGATGGTCACCGCCGGGGTCTTCATGGTGGCCAGACTTGCCCCGTTGTATAACGCGTCGCCGGCCGCGATGTCCGTTGTTGCGGTCGTGGGTGCCATCACGATGGTGCTTGGGGCGACCATCGCCCTGACGCAGACGGACATCAAGCGGGTCGTCGCGTACTCGACGATGAGCCAACTGGGCTACATGATGATGGCGTGCGGGCTGGGGGCCTACGCCGCCGGCATATATCACCTCATGACGCATGGAGCGTTCAAGGCGCTGCTGTTCTTGGGTTGCGGTTCGGTCATCATCGCCCTGCACCATGAGCAGGACATGCGCCGGATGGGCGGCCTCAAGGATCGGCTGCCGATCACCTATTGGACCTTCGTGATCGGCTCTCTTGCGCTGGCCGGCTTTCCGCTAACCGCCGGGTTTTTCAGCAAGGACGACATTCTCGTCTCCGCCTGGGCAGCTGGACCGCTCGGACAGGTATTGAGTATGTTCGGTGTTCTCACGGCGCTCCTCACCGCCTTCTACAGCTTCCGGTTGGTCTTTGTGACCTTCTGGGGTCCTTCCCGGGTGGACCAACAGCACGCCGCACATGTCCATGAACCCTCGCCCACAATGACGGTGCCGCTCGTCATCTTGGCCGTGCTGAGCATTGCGACAGGGTATGTCGGCATCCCGGAGTTTCTCGCGCCGGTGTTTGAAGGCGGCGACGGTGCGCATGGCGGCGGAGCAATGGGAATCATGCTGCTCGCGACAGCGATGGGATTATTGGGAATCGGGGGCGCTTACTACGCCTATGTGTTGCATCCCTCGCTGCCCGATCGCTGGGCTCACCAGTGGCGGACGGCGTATGAGTGGTCTTTCCATAAATGGTACTTCGACGAAGCCTATGACCGCAGCATCGTCCGTCCGACGTTCACGGTGGCCGTTGAATTATGGAAGCGCATCGACGTCGCCGTCATCGACGGGGCCGTCAATGGCGTCGCAAGGGCGATCGCCTGGGGCGCCTGGTTCCTGCGCCTCGTGCAAAGCGGACAAACGCAGCATTACGCGCTGGGCATGGCGCTCGGCGCGGTTGTGATCCTGACCCTGTTGATGGTGATGTGACGCTGATGCAACCCGACTGGTTTCCCTGGCTGAGTATTCTGATCTTCCTGCCGCTGGCGGGAGCCGGTGCGCTCTACCTTGCACCCGAGCGCCACGCCCGGACGATCGCGCTGGCGACAACGGTTCTGGATGTCCTCGTGGCATTGCCTCTCTGGTGGCTGTTCAATCCGTCGTCCAGCCGCATGCAATTCGTCGAGCACGTGGCCTGGATCACGTCGCCCCCGATCCATTACAGCCTCGGCATCGACGGCATCAGTCTTCCGCTCGAACTGATGACCGCCGCACTGATGCCCCTCTGCGTCCTGGTGTCCTGGAACGCCATCACCACGAGGGTGCGGACGTTCATGGCCGTTCTGCTGGTGATGGAGACCGCCATGCTCGGCGTCTTCGCGGCGCTGGACTTTGTGTTGTTCTACGTCTTTTGGGAAGCGATGCTGATCCCGATGTACCTGCTCATCGGCGTCTGGGGCGGTCCCAACCGCCTGTACGCCGCCATCAAGTTCTTCCTGTACACCTTGGCGGGCAGCGTGCTCCTTTTGGTGGCCATCCTCGTGCTGTACTTCTATGGCGGGCGCACGTTCGATGTGCTGGCGCTCAGTCAGGTGACGTACCCCGCGTCCCTGCAGCAATGGCTGTTTCTGGCATTCTTCGCCGCCTTCGCCGTGAAGGTCCCGATGTTCCCGTTCCACACCTGGCTGCCCGATGCGCATGTCGAAGCACCGACCGCAGGGAGCGTAATCCTCGCCAGCGTGCTGCTGAAGATGGGTGCCTATGGGTTCGTACGCTTTAGTCTGCCGATGCTGCCGGACGCGAGTCAGGCCATGACGCCGTTGATTGCAGCCCTCTCGATCATCGCGATTATCTATGGAGCCTACATGGCGCTGGCCCAGGTGGATCTCAAAAAATTGATCGCCTATTCCAGCGTCAGCCACATGGGATTCGTGACGCTCGGCCTGTTTGTCATGAACCAACAAGGCATTGAGGGTGCAGTCCTGCAAATGGTCAATCACGGCATCACGACCGGCGCGCTCTTCCTCTGCGTCGGCATCATCTATGAGCGAACCCACAGCCGGTTGATTGCCGACAATGTCGGCCTGGCCAAGCCCATGCCCCGCTACGCGACGCTCCTGGTGATCTTTGCGCTGTCCTCCCTCGGTCTTCCGGGCACCAACAGCTTTGTCGGTGAGTTTCTGGTCCTGGTCGGGACCTTTCTCTGGAGCAAAGCCGCAGCCGCTCTCGCCTCATTGGGCGTCATCCTCGCAGCCGCCTACCTGCTATACATGATTCAACGCGTCGTGTTCGGCGTCGCCCTCCCGCGCGAGCTGCCGCATTTAAAGGATATCGGACTTAGAGAGTTCACAATCCTTCTGCCACTCGTGGGACTCGTCTTCTGGATCGGCGTCTATCCGAATCCCCTGGTCACCCGGATGCATAGCACCGTGACCAAAACGTTGGAGACCATGGCGCGAACCAAGGTCGCTCCGAATTCCCATCCTTCGGCCGCGGTCGTTCCCTCGGTCGTGTCGAGCGGTCAGACGGAGAACGGACGACCATGACGTCGTACGGAACGGACCTCATCATCATTCTTCCCGAGCTGGTCGTCGTCGCCGCGGCTTGCCTGGTTCTGATTCTGGATCCTGTGACGCCACGGTCGAGGAAAGAGCTTCTGGCTTGGCTCAGTCTTGGGAGTCTGGCGCTTTGCGTCGGCCTCACCGGCGGGCAAATCGGTGTCCAGAACGTCTCTCTGTCGGCCTTCAACGACCTGGTCGTCGTCGACGGATACGCGCGCTTTTGGAAGCTCCTGCTCTACGGAGCCACGGGGTTGACGATTCTGATGTCGCTCCCCTACCTGAAAATCGAAGGACTTCATCTGGGCGAATATTATGCCTTCATCCTCCTCGCCCTGTCGGGCATGATGGTCATGGTCTCGGGAGCGGATCTGCTGACGATCTATCTCGGTACGGAGCTCATGTCGCTTTCACTCTACGTCTTGGCGGGGCTGAAACGCTCGTCGCCGCGCTCACTCGAGGCATCGGCCAAATATTTTGTGCTCGGCGCATTCTCTTCCGGCCTGCTGCTGTATGGCATCTCTCTCCTCTATGGACTGAGCGGCGGCACCAGACTGAGCACGATCGCAGGCGCGCTGGGCGCAAGGGGATTCGATGATCCCATGCTCCTGATCGCCACCATCTTGTTGACGGTTGGGTTCGGCTTCAAACTCGCGGTCGTCCCCTTTCATATGTGGACGCCCGATGTGTATCAGGGCGCGCCGACAGCGGTGACCGCCTTCATGGCCGTCGCCTCGAAGGCCGCCAGCTTCGCCGCCTTTCTCCGTGTCTTCATCGAGGGACTCGGCGGATTGAAGGCCGATTGGTCCGTGCTGTTTGTGCTGCTGTCCGTCGTCACATTGGTGCTCGGCAATGTCGTCGCCATCGTGCAGACCAACATCAAACGCATGTTGGCCTACTCGAGCATTGCACATGCCGGCTACGCCTTAATCGGCCTCGCCGCCGCCGGGCGAAGCGCTGGTGAATCGGGGGGTACCCCTGGCATCGCCAGCGTCATGCTCTACCTGACGTTTTATGCATTCATGACGCTTGGAGCCTTCGCAGTCATTGCCATGTTTCGCAAGGGCGGGCTCGAAGGGGACGAGATCGAAGACTTTACCGGCCTCGCCAAACGCCAGCCGGTGGCCGCCCTGATCATGCTGGTGTTCATGGTCTCGCTGACCGGCATCCCGCCGACCGCGGGGTTCATTGGCAAGTTCTACGTGTTCATGGCCGCCGTTGAGGCAGGCCTGAGCTGGCTCGCCGCTCTGGGACTGATTTTTTCGGCGGTGTCTGCCTACTATTACATGCGCGTCGTCATGCTGATGTACATGCGGGACCCCGAGGCGACCGCCGCCGAGACCCCGCATCTCGTGCCTTCCCCGGCGCTGTCGATTGTGTTGGCCTGCGCCGTCGCCGGCGTGATCATCTTCGGTTTGTTTCCCAATCCTGTCGTCACCCTCGCACTTCAGTCCGTCCTTCTGCTCAAATAGCACGGGGCCACGTCTTTTTTCAGTCGTGCCCGACCGTGAAACTCTGCTAGGCTAGGCTAGTAATGCTCATGTCCTTCTGGCGGCTGCTGTCGGATCTGACGAAATCCTTCCTCCGGCACGGGTGTGGCAGCCTGGCGGCCTCACTGGCCTTTTTCTCGCTCCTCTCCCTCTTTCCTCTCGGCTTCATGGTGCTGTATGGCGTGAGCTTTGTCGTCAGTCACGAAGTGATCGGCGGTCGGGTGCTCTTGAGCTTTCTCATAGGGTTTCTCCCCACTCTCGGAGAACGCCTGGCGGAGGAATTCCAGCGCATCGGCGAACTGGACACGGTTCGCTGGCTCGTGTTCTTGTCCTTCGCCTGGTTCGGCACGCTGGTCTTTTATGAGGTGGATTATGCGCTCAACGTCGTGTTCGACAGCACATGGAAACGCCATCCCTTGATCTCCAGCGCCATTGCGGTCGCCTCTCAGGGGGTGGTCGGAATACTCTTGATCCTGTCGTATGTTGCAACCGAGACCGTGAATTTGCTGACGGCCTATGCGCCGCACTTGTGGGGGCTCGATCTGATCGCTCTCGCCGCGCATGATGTATTTTTGACGTACACTCTTCCCTTTATTATGGCCTTTCTCACGGTCGGCGCGTTGTACCGCTATGTCCCTCGGCGGCGGCCGCAATGGCGGGAGGCCCTCATCGGCTCGTTGACCTTCAGTCTGCTCTGGGTCGCGGCGAAACTGATTTTTGTCACGTACAACGAATACGCCACCGTCTACACGAAACTCTACGGCTCCCTGCTCGAAGTCATTCTCTTGCTGCTCTGGATCTACTACTCTGCACTGCTGTTTCTCTTGGGGGCCGTCCTCGCTCATGCGCTCCAGCAACGGAGTCAGGCCGCGGCAGCCGCCGGCTTCGTTCAGCCCGACATCGCATCGCCGCCATCCCCCGTCAGTCGCTGATCAGCGCCCTGTCGGCTTCTAGGCTTTTCCTGGCCCAGACTCCTCTTCATCGTTAGAATACATCCCGACATGGAGGGGACAGGCATGCCCGAAGACATCGGAAAAGAACTCCTGATGCTTGGCGGAACACTGGCCGGCTTCATCGCCGCTTTGCTGACGGTCATGGAAAAACTGATAGACATTAGGCATCGGTTGGGGTCTCGCAAGGATCGGAAGACTTCGGTCCAACAGGAACGGCAGACACAGGACAGCGGGCCAAGCGTGGATTTCTTTTCCACCAAGCCTTTTCGCGGCACCTCGTATCTCTTGATGTACGAAACCGGCGTCATCGTGTCTGCCGGTCTCCTGCTCAATTATGTCGGTCTCACCTTGAGCCGGCACCTGGAAAGCATCCTCTATCTCGACATGACCGGCACGGCACTCGTGGCCTTTCTGCTCGGCCCGTGGTGGGGAGCGATCGTGGGCTTGCTCTCCAATTCGGTCATCAACTGGCTCCTCTTTCCGCAATCGGGAGCGGACGTGATGATTTTCCCGTGGTCGCTCGTCAGCATGACCGGTGCCGTTTATTGGGGATGGATGGCCAGACAGAGCGGATTTCAAAAGTACTTGCGGACGGGCAAGAGTTCCGCGCTGTCGCATGCCTGGTTTCTATACATCTTCGGCGTCGCCGGCGCCGCCGTCATGAGCGTTCCCGGCACGTTCATCCAAGCGGCTTTGAACGAACATTCGACCTTTGCATTGAACCCGGATGTCGCCGAAACGCTGCATGCCAGGGTGCTCCAATGGGAACAGATGGTCCATCAGTACCTCGAATCCTTGTTTGGATTGACCTGGGGAGAACATGTCGGCTGGTGGGTCGTCAATTGGTTTCAAACCTGGGTCCGCTACGTGCCAGACAAGACCATGAGCGCGGCCATCGCGCTGGTCGTACTCAAGTACGGGTATCCATTGTTTGAACGTGAATTGATTCACGGCGGTCCCGACGGAGAACGGCCTCAGGATGAGCGCATGCTTCCCCTGGTGCTGGGTCTTCTCTATGCGCCCTCCTTCGCCACGCTCGTAAGCAGTGATCTCTATGGGGAGGCCGCCTATTGGCCCTTGTGGGCGATGCCGTGGGTGATTATCCTCACCGGATATGTTTACCTGCGGTATTGGGGCACCAGCACGTCTCTGCTCAACGATGCACGGCTTCAGCGTGCCGAACGTTATGCACGCGCCCTCAAACCGATCGGGAAGGAGGCATCCTATGAGTTCTGCCGGCGATTAACGTTCATGACACTGATCGCCAGTCTCCTGTTCGCTTTGTGTCTGCCGATCATTCTCATGGACTTTTACCGGGTCACGTTCAAATTCTTCTGCGTGGTCTACGGATTTCTGCTCGTCGTGCATCTCGTGCGCATCGCCATCGCGCAAAACATCAGCGCCGCCCGCGCAGACTGAGCGGAAGCAGCCGCTCTGAAGCCAAGATCGGGACGCAGACTCACGCCTTGCGTAACTGGAGAAATTGTGCGACGGCGGATCGGGTGACGAGCCCGACGGGACGGCCGGCATCGATCACCACCAGCCGGTCGTAGCCGGCCCCCACCATGCGTTCCAGCGCCTGCATCATCGACGCCTCAGGAGAGATGAACAAGTCTGACGAGGCGGGTCGCATCACATCCCCCACTGTCCGCCAGGACCATAAGCCCTGGGCAATGGCTTGCACGTCCTCGACGGCAATGACGCCGATCACCTGTCCGTCGGCCACCACGGGAAAGCCGCCGTAGCCATAGGCCACGAAGAACTCGTCGACGGCGCTCTGAAGGCTCAACTGCGGAGGCATCGTAACGATGGCGCGCACCATGACATCGCGCACCAAAGTGCCGGAAAGCGCGATGCGAAGCGTCATTTGCTTTCTGGTGCTCCATGCCGCGCCGAACAGAAACGCGCCGATGAACATGAGCCAGCCTCCGTTGCTCGCAGTCGACGGATCGAACAGGCCGCCGATGGCGCCCCCTAACAACACAGCGCCACATGCCGCGAGCAACACGCCGAATCCCAAACCGACCAACGCCGCGCGGCTCGTCGCCCGCTGAAAATCGTGTCCCCATGCCCAAAGCCCAGCACGGAGCGCCCGGCCTCCGTCGAGGGGAAATCCCGGAATCAAGTTGAACAGGCCCAGCTGGACATTCACCAATCCCAAAAGTCCGCCAAGCACGGCAAACCCCTGTCCGGACGGCGCAGGCCACCACTCGGAAGCGGCGGCAAGGCCCAGCGAGAACGCCCCCAGCGCAAAGCTGACGACAGGCCCGGCAATCGCAATCAAGAATTCGGCCTTGGGGCTGGGCGGTTCCGCGCGCATTTGAGCGACGCCGCCGAACAAGAACAACGTGATTTGGCCGATGGGGATCTTGTAGCGCTGGGCGACGTAGGAATGCCCAAGCTCGTGGAGGAGGACCGAGACAAACAGCAGCACGGCCGCAACGGCGCCCATGGCCCAATAGCGAGAGTCCGACAGGCCAGGCAAGGCATCAGGAAGGTATCCAGTTGCCAGCGACCACGTGACAAAGAGAAAGACAAGGAACCAGGACGGATGCACGCGGATCGGAATCCCCAGTGCACGCCCGATTTCCCAAGACGGTGCATTCAACATGCGTTCACAGTAGCAATGCTCGAAGCGGACCGTCAACCTTCTCACCCACCCACCCTCGGCAATTGTTTTCACCCACCCAACCCCCGATTGCTTTGCAATCGTTCACCCGGGACGCGCCGTATCTTAAACGACGCTAACTCGAGGACACTTTGCAGATTTTGCCGCGATGGTCTTCGGGTATACTAGAGGGCATGCTGCGCAGATGCCTCTGGATCCTAGCTGCATCGGCCGTCCTGATTTCTCTTGCACCGCACGACAGCCTGGCGCAGGTCGTGAAGGCGGGACCTTCCGCCTGCCCCACGATCGCACTGACGTTTGATCTCTGTCCTGTCCGGAAGGGAGCGGGCTTTGACCAGGCGCTGGTCGACTATCTCATCGAGCACAAGATCCCGGCGACGTTCTTCATGTCCGGCCAATGGATCGCCAAGCATGACCCTGAGGTCGAACAGTTGCTGGGAATCGGCTTTTTCGAGGTCGGAACCCACGGCGAAGTGCATGCGCATCTTCCAATGCAAAATGCGGACGAACAACGGAACGAAATTCTCGGTCCGGTCAAGCTGCTGAGCGAACACTATGCCCATGAGGCTGTCCTGTTTCGTCCTCCGTTCGGCGAGTACAATGATGTGACGGTCGACGTCGTCCGGACGTTGGGCCTTCGCTTCATCCAATGGAATATCGAATCCGGCGATCCCGATCCGAAGCTTTCGGCCGACCAGATCGTGGCTCGCATCGACAAACGCGCTAAAGGGGGCAGCATCGTCGTGCTCCATGCCAACGGGAAGGGAACGCACACCAGGCAAGTCATCCAGCGCCTGACGACCGAGGTCTTGCCTCGCAAAGGACTCACACCGACCACCGTGAGCGACCTCCTGTCATGCATGCCCAGCCGATGACCGGGCAGTCAATCAGACCCATGCGTCCAGACGACCGCGAGCGAGTCATCCGGTTGCTGGCGGATTCCGATCCCTGGAAAACGCTCGGATATAACGATAAGGATTGGGGCCGGATCTTTTGCCCCATTCCGCAAGGCCGCGAAAGCTTCGTCGCGGAAGCCGGAGGCCAGGTGACCGGCATTGCGATCGTCCGGCAGAAATTCTTGCTTGGCGATTACTTGGAACTCCTCGGAGTTGCCCGCGAGGCCAGACACCAGGGAACCGGCACGCAACTGCTCGCCCATGTGGAAGCGGTGGTGTTTGCGCGAACGAAAAACCTGTTCGCCTGCGTGTCAGACTTCAACACGGGGGCGCGCGACTTCTATCGCAAACAGGGCTTTCAGGAAATCGGCCCGATGCCCAATTTTCTGATTCCCGGCAGTGCTGAAATCCTTCTTCGAAAAACGGCGGGGCCGGCTCGATAGGGCCCAGCGCCTCGTGCGGGACACATGAAAGTTCAGAAATTGCTTCATACGCGGATGCGGGTCAGCGACATGGACCAGACGATCGCCTTCTATACGAAAGTGCTGGGGCTGGAGGTGCTGGAACGCAAGGTGTCGCCTCGGGGGTCCCATCTAGCGTTCTTGCGCGTCCCGAACAGCGAGGAGTTGATTGAACTCTGCAGTTTCCCTGCCAGCGGCCCCGTCAACGTGCAGGAAGATCTCGTGCATCTCGCCTTCCAGGTGGAAAACCTCGACGCGACAATCACCGCTCTGCAGCAACTAGGCATTCGCATCACGGATGGTCCTACCACGACCTCGTCAGGCAGTCGGTTCATCTTCATCGATGCGCCCGACGGCTACGAAGTTGAATTGATTGAGCGGCCGGCCGGCGAGCGAACGGCGTAGACCTCGTCTCCTCTCTTGACCTATTGACCGGTGGGCTACAGCCAAGTACCCTCTTTTTCCCCGATCACGTGGACGTCACCAGGAGTAAGCGATGAGAAACGGGTTTTTCCGTGGACACGGCTTGGGCAACGACTATCTCGTCATGGACCCCAAGGAGTTAAGTTTCACGCTCACGCCAGGCACGATCGAAGCGATCTGCAACCGTCACTGGGGAGTGGGCAGCGACGGCATCTTGGCCGCCGTGCCGTCGAGGAAAGCGGATTTTGGCCTCCGCATCTTCAATCCCGACGGCAGTGAAGCGGAAAAATCCGGCAACGGTCTCAGAATTTTTGCCCGCTACCTCCATGCGACAGGGAAAACCAGAAAGAGGCATTTTACCGTGGAGACCAAAGGCGGCCTCGTGACAATTGATCTGCATCTCGACCGGCGGGGCGACGCCAGCACCGTCACGGTGGACATGGGACGGGCGACGTTTGCACCGTCCGCCTTGCCCTGCACGCTCCCGGTGGAGGAGTTGATCGGGCAACCGATCGACGCGGCGGGGCGTTCCCTCACATTCACCGGTGTCAGCGTGGGGAATCCCCACTGCGTCCTGTTCAAGGAAACCGGGACGTCCTGGTCACGGGAAGATCTGCTGGCCCTGGGGCCGGCGCTCGAGCATCACGCGATCTTTCCCAAGCGGACCAATGTGCAACTGGCAGTGCCGACCGGCGCAAAAGAACTGACCATTCTCATCTGGGAGCGCGGCGCTGGAGAGACGCAAGCGTCTGGATCGTCGTCCTGTGCCGCCGCCAGCGCCGCCGTCCGTCTCGGCCTCGTGAAGAGCCCCGTGGCCGTCAACATGCCGGGAGGCACGCTTACGATCGAAGTTTCGCCTGATTTCAACCTCACGATGAAAGGGCCGGTGGCTGAAGTAGCGCGAGGCAGTCTAAGCCCTTCCTTCGTGCGCTCGCTCAAAGAAGTCCCTCACCTTGCCCGCCGCCGAGCCCGCCTCGTAGAATGAGGGATGGCGACAGCAAGTCAGGCGCTCGACTCAAAACTTGCTCACCTCCCAGATCAGCCCGGTGTGTATCTCTTCAAGGATCGATCGGGTGATGTGCTGTATATCGGCAAGGCCGCCCGGCTCGCCGACCGCGTGCGATCTTACTTCCTCAAGGGCGCTGACCATACCCCCAAAACCGCCTTGCTCGTCAGTCACATCACGGACCTCGAAACCATGGTCACGCGGTCTGAATTGGAAGCCCTGATTCTCGAGAGCAACCTCGTCAAACGACATCGACCGCGCTTCAATGTCGTGCTCAGGGACGACAAGCAGTATCCATATCTCCGCCTGCCGGTCAAAGACCGCTTTCCCCGGCTCTCCATCGTGCGCCGCGTCCAGAAGGACGGCGCCCTGTACTATGGCCCCTACACGCCAGCCGGCGCCCTCCGGGAAACGCTGAAGGTCATCAAGAAGGTGTTTCCACTGGCCACATGCACGATCGACATCGACGGGACGGCCGAACGCGCATGCATCGAATTTGAAATCAAGCGTTGCATGGCTCCCTGCACCGGACAGCAAACGCAGGAGGAGTACCACCGCATCGTTCGGCAAGTACGACAGTTTCTCGAAGGGCACGACAGGGAACTCGTGGACGACCTGCGCGCGCAGATGGATGCCGCCGCGACCCGCGAAGACTTCGAGGAAGCGGCCAGGTTGAGGGACCGGATTTTCAAGATCGAGCGCACGCTCGAACGGCAGCGGATTACGCAAACGGCCTCCATCGATCAGGATGTCCTCGGCATCGCCCGCCACGGGGCCTCCGTCGATCTGCAAGTCTTATTCGTACGCGGCGGCTTGCTCATCGGCCGCAAGGATTTTTTCTGGCTCGAATCCGCCGATGCCACAGACGAAGAACTGGTCCGGTCGGCGATCGAACAGTTTTACAACAAGGACGGGCAGCCTCCTCGCGAGCTTCTGATTCCGGTCAATATCCCTGATGCCGACCTCCTGGCGCACTGGCTGTCCGATAAACGGGGCGAACCCGTCCGCGTGCTGGCGCCGGAACGGGGCACCAAGCACCAACTCGTCCTTCTCGCGGAGGAAAATGCCGCCGCAGCGCTGGCCGATCATTTGCGCAATGAGGAGCTGGATCGGCAAGCCGGCGAGGAACTGCAACGCGTGCTGCGTTTGAAGACGGCGCCCAGGCGCATCGAAGGCTTCGATATTTCCAACACGATGGGCAATCAGTCGGTGGCGTCCATGGTCGTGTGGGAAGAAGGACGCATGAAAAAATCCGACTACCGCCGCTTCAAAATTGCCAGCGTGGAAGGCGCCAACGACTTTGCCAGCATGCACGAGGTGGTGACGAGGCGGTATGGCCGGATGGAAGACCTCGTCCTCCCGGATCTGGTCCTGATCGATGGCGGACTCGGCCAACTGGCTTCCGCCAGGGCCGCACTTCAGGAAGTGGGGCGGCCCGAGCTTGCGGTGATTGGCCTTGCCAAAGCCAAGGGAGAGAAGGACGAGCGGGTCTATCTGCCCGGCCGGAAGAATCCGATCGTGTTGCGCGCGAACTCCCCGGCAACCCACCTGCTGCAACGGGTCCGGGACGAAGCCCACCGGTTTGCCGTCACGTTCCATCGCACACTGCGCGGCAAAACGCTGGTCACGTCCCAGCTGGACCAGATCATCGGCATCGGCTCGATCACCCGCACCAAATTGTTGAAACAATTCGGCAGCCTCGCTAACCTCGCCCAAGCCAGTGAGGAGGCCTTGCGGGAAGCCGGCTTAAGCGAGCGTGTCGTCCGCCAGCTCCGCCGCGAATTGGCGTGATCGCTGGCCTGCCACATTCACTTAATCGGCACTGGAATTCTCACGGCAACGGCCCTATGCTACGGGCGGTGCGGAACTGACCTCAAAGAAGGTGACCGATGGCCATCCATCCCGCCGACCAGGCGTCTGCATCCTCAGAAACCGACGAGTGTGAGCTTGAACAGACACCGGCCGGTGTCCCGCAAAACCCTGCTCAGAGCAGCGACCATCCGAACCTTGTCGCGTTGGAGGAGGAAACCCGCCGTCGCCTCGAGATCGAATCCACGCTGCAGGACAGCGAAGCCCGCTACCGCCTCCTCTACGACAACAATCCTACGATGTACTTCACGCTGTCTCCGGATGGCACGGTCGTCTCCGTCAACCAATTCGGTGCGACGCAGCTCGGCTACCAACCCCAGGACTTGATTGGCCAATCGGTCCTCAGCGTCTTCAAATCCGAAGAGCATGCGGCCGTCCTGGAACAGCTGACGGTCTGTACCGCCAGTCCGTTGAAGGTGTTCCAATGGGAAATCCAGAAGGTCCGGAAGGACGGAACCACACTGTGGGTGAAGGAACGGGCGCAAGCAGTCATGGACCATAGGGGGCAGATTCTCTTGCTCGTCGTGTGCGAAGACATTACCGAGCGACGCCTCACCGAAGACTACATGCGTGAAAGTGAGGAGCGTTGGCGAGCACTCTTCGAGCATGCCGGAGTCGGCATTGCTCAACTGAGTTTGAACGAACAGTTCCTCCGCGTGAATTCGCGGCTGTGCGAAACACTGGGATATTCCTCCAAGACCATGCTGCGGCGCAGATGTCAGGACTTTGTCCATCCAGATGATCTCTCCGTCACGCAGGGTCAGCTCAACGAGCTGCTCATCGGCAAATATCCTTCGTTCTCAATGGAAACGCGCTGGCATCGCAGCGACGACGCCTGGGTGTGGGTCGATCTTACGGTGTCTCTCGTGCGCAATGCCTCCAGCACTCCAGCCTATCTCATTGCCGTCATTCAAAATATCGGCGACCGGAAAAATGCCGAAGAGGCGCTCCAAAAGAGCGAAACCCGTTTTCGTCAAATCGCAGAAACAATTGAAGAGGTCGTGTGGTCTGCCGACGCGGCCAGCGGCAAGGCGCTGTACATCAGCCCGGCATATGAACGAGTGTGGGGACGCACCTGCGCCAGCCTCTATGACAATCCAGAGTCTTTCCTGGATTCCATTCATCCTGATGACAGAGGGGGCGTCTTGGCCGCTCTGGGAAAGCACCGTGGCATCCCGTTCGATCAGGAGTACCGAATCGTACGGCCGGATGGTGCGGTTCGCTGGATCTGGGACCGTGGATTTCCAGTACGCGATCCTGGGACAGGACATGTCACCCACTATGTCGGCGTTGCGCTGGATTTCACCGAGCGGCGACAAGCGGGAGAGGCGCTCCGCCTGAGTGAGTCAGCCATCCGAGAATTGCATGAGATCACGTCGAGAAAAGCCGTTTCATTTGATCAGCAGATCCGGGAGTTGCTCGATCTTGGACGCCGGCGCTTTCAACTTCCCATCGCCGCCTTCACGACCCTCAAGGGAGAGCAGTTGGAGCTGACCGCCATTCGTTCGGATAGACCGATGATGGGAGAAGGCACGTTGCTGCCGCAGTGCAGCATCTGCACTGAAACCTTGAAGAAGAACAGCACGATTACGATTGAGCATCTCGGGAACTCGGAGTGGAAAGATGGCTCCGCCTGTTTCTTTTTCGAATTTGAATCGTATCTTGGCACAAGCCTGTTGGTCGACGGTCAGACATTCGGCACGATCTGCTTCATGGATTACAAGCCCTATCGCGGTCGCTTTTCGGAGGCAGACAAGGACTTTCTGCTCCTCATGGCTCGTTGGATCACTCACGAACTGGAACGGCAGAATTCGGACTTGGTCCTTCAGAATCAGGAGGAGGCGCTTCGTGCGAGTGAAGAGCGGTTCAGCAAGGCGTTCCGTTCAAGCCCCTACCCCATGATCGTGACAGACCTCGAGACAGGACGCTGCCTCGAGGTCAATGAGGCTTCGCTCCAAGCCTTCGGGTTCGAAAGACACGAAGTCATTGGGAAGTGCACGCTCACTTTGGGGCTTTGGCCGAACCCTGCTGAGGGTCAAAAACTCATTGACCGTTTGACTACCGAAGGCTCGCTTCAGAATCTCGACATGACGATCTATACGAAAACTCACTCCGAGCGTCGTTTTTTGATTTCGTGCGAGCTCATCGAGTTGAATAAGACAAGATGCATGGTGGCCGTCGGGACCGACATTACGGAGCAACGACGCGCGGAAGAAGCGTTGCGGCGAAGCGAGCAAGCGGTCAGGCAGGCATTCGAGGACCGGGAGCGCTTGAGCCAAGACCTCCATGACAACCTGCTGCAGTCTCTCTATGCTGTCGGCATGGGACTGGAGCTGACCAGACAGCGCATCCAGCGAATCTCGCGGACGAACGCCAAGCGACTCGAACAGTCCGTCGGCCAGTTGAACAATGTCATTCGCGAGGTGCGGACCTTTATTTCGCATGTGCAGCCTCCCATGGTCCTGGAGCAGACCGTGGGCGACGCGCTTCGGACATTGGCCGGATCCTTCATGGCCACCGGCGCCGGAGTCATCAGCGTCTCCGTTGATGATGAAATCAGCCTGCGGTTCTCTGCCGAACAGCGGACACACCTGTTGGCCATCGCCAAGGAAGCGCTCAGCAACAGCATCCGCCATACGAAGGCGGACAGACGGATGGTGACGCTGCGGCGACAGGGCAACAAAATCCGTCTGCAAGTCATCGACAACGGGCGGGGGTTTTTACCATCACGCCGGCAGACACAGGGCATGGGCCTGCAGAACATGCGGGCCAGGGCACGGAAACTTCGCGGCCGCATCGCCATCACCTCCGTTCTCACCCAGGGCACCACCGTCACGCTCACGATTCCATCGACGTAAGAATTGACAGAGACCGTCCGGCCCTCTAGGATACGGCTCCCATCAGGTCCTTCCAACCGTTGACGCGGATTCACTGACACCAGGAGCATCATGTCGGATCAACACACTGCCTCATCTGTCTCGGACTCGACCAACGCCATCGAACATGTCTTCGAATCCGTCGTGTTTGCCAGCCGCTGGATTCAAGCGCCGCTGTATGCCGGCTTGATCGTGGCCGAGCTCCTGTACGCGTACAAATTTCTCATTGAGCTGTGGGAGATGGTCGTGCACGTTCAGATCCTGGAAGAAACGAAGTTCATGCTCGGCGTCCTGGGATTGATCGACGTCACCATGGTGGCGAATCTGCTGACCATGGTGATCATTGGGGGTTATGCCACGTTCGTCAGCAAATTAAGCCTTGAGGGGCATCCGGACCGGCCGGATTGGCTGACCCATGTCGATCCCGGCACGATCAAGGTCAAATTGGCAGCCTCGCTGATCGGGATTTCCAGCATTCACCTGCTTAAGGCCTTTGTGGACGTCGCGAACGAGAACCCTGAGCACATCAAGTGGAAGATCTTCATCCACATGACCTTCTTGGGGTCAGCCATTCTCCTGGCCTGGACCGACAAGATCATGCAGAAGGATAAGAAGCATTAGCCGTCTGCACTCGTAGGGCCTGGTCGTCGTTCTTCAACGAGGTCCCTCATGGGCTGGCACTCGGTCGTGCTTCCTCTCGTCGTCCTGCTCGCTGCAGGCTGCGCGGTGTCTACCGCCGAACTTCGTGACAGCCTCGATCTCAACCAGGCCTCATTCCAGGACAAACTGGCCGGCCGGCAGGTCCTCATCGACGAATTTGCGGCCTGTACGGCAAGGGCCTATGATGAGCAAGCGACGATCCCAGCCAATCAGTCCACCCCGGATGCCGGGGGCAAGCCCGATGGGCCTCTGCAGGCGATTCACACGCTCATTGCACGCGTCAAGGAGGGACACCCTTCTCATGCGGAGTCACTCCAGATCCTCGAGGAAACGCTTGCGGACTGGAAGGGCACCTCATACCGGCGCCTGGATCTACACAAGCTCCGGAAGGTCGTCGACGTCATCAGGCAGTGGCATGGGCATGTTGATTTCGATGAGGATGCGCTAGCCGAGGACGGGTCGCGCTTCGCCCAGTTGCTGCTGGCCTATAACAAGGCCTACTTCGGTGATATCCGGTATACCGCGGTGTCGGGCGCAAGTTCAGGCCTTCGGGCCGTCGCCCGGGTCACGTCCGATGGTTTCATCGACCGCAATGGGAACGTCTGGAGGTTTCCGGGGCTCTCGGTCGAGGTGACCAAGGAGCCGGGACAACGGCCGGCGGCGGCGGCCAGCCAAGTCGACTCAGGACGGATCGTCGCTGATGTGACGCGCGTGTTTCTCGAAGCCTTTTTCGATGCGGCCTTCCGGGAGCCGGCCGTCGAAGGCGCTACCGCATTACGCATCCAGTGGACGACTGTCGGCCGCCCGTATCCCTCGGTTGACGCCGATCATCCACCGATTCCGTTGGACGCATTCGCACGCGTGACGCGCGATGCGCTCAGAGCCGAAGCCGCCGTCACATCCGAGGTGGGCAAAGCAGTCAGGGGAGGCAGCATCTTCAGCACGCAGAATGAAACTCTGGCCGCCGGTTTGGAAACCGCCGCAGGCGTGATCGCGAAAAAGCTCGTCGAACATGGAGGCTTTTGTTATTTTCACACCATCCAGCAGGGTGAACGACGGAAGGAGGGCATCAAAGACTGATGAGACACGTTGCGGCCGTGCTCAGCGCCAGTATCCTCGTGACCGGATGCTTTGCCAAGATCCACGAACTCCCCTCACAACCGGAAGGTGCCGAGGCGTTGTTCGCCCCCCTACCTGACCAGGATTTCATGGTAGGACTCGCCGTCTCCGGGGGCGGCAGCCGCGCAGCCACGTTCGCGGCAGCAGCCTTGGAGGCTCTGGCTGAGCTCCCCGTTCAGGTCGGCACCGAAAAGCGCAGCGTTCTTGAAACCGTGAGCTACATGTCGAGCGTATCCGGCGGTAGTCTGGCCACCGCCTACTATGTGACCAAGAAACCACCCAAGTCCGAACCAATGCTGGTCCAAGATGCACTTTCTCCTCGGTATCGTGAATTCTTCTCCGCCTACAAGACCACCATGCAGTCGAATTTCCAGCGCAGCGCGGTGTTCCGCCAGCTCGTGTTCTTCCGGGCACTGAACCCGACAAAGCTCGCCTATTCGCTCTCCGAAGTCTGGGACAGCGAGTTTCTCGGTGACATGACCTTCGCACAACTGTATGAGCGGGAGCAGCGCGGCGACATCCCGCGCGTGATCCTGAACGGCACCGTCTATAACTCCGGCCGGCGCTTTGCCTTCACGACCTTGCCTGCCTCCGACTTCGACTACGACTTCATCGAGTTGCTGACGAAGGAGTTGAAGAAGCCCAATCGCCCAGTGCCGGTGACGCCCGAAGGGCTGGCCATCATTCAAAAAGGATTGGAAAAGTCCAGCAGGCAATTCCTCCCGCTCTCGTTCGAGCGGATTGGAGCCGATTATCGGAACCTTCGATTGTCGCTTGCCGTGGCCACGTCCGCGTCCTTCCCTCCCGTCGTCGGGCCGGTGACCTATCAAGTGGCCGGCCGGCCGGCCTACCTCCATATCGGCGACGGCGGACTCTTCGATAACCTGGGCACCGAGTCCCTCACAACCCTGTTTTTGAAGAAAATCCCGCAAGGTTCCTCCAAGAGTGGACTGATCATCGTCATCGATACGTCCTTCCCATTCGATGCAGGTGGCCCCGAACTCGACAAGAGCGAGAAAGGATTCGAGGTGTTCCGTGACGATCCGTCACGCATCGTCGGTATCATGGAGGAACGCGCCAATACCTATCAAACGCTTCTCTGGCACAGCCTTAGAACGGAGGGGGTCGTGCTCCCTGATTTCGCCCATCTCAGGATCGAGGTGTTGAAACATGTCGACGCTGACTGGAGCGGCTATCAGGACCTTCCAGATGTCTGCCGTGAGGATTTTCCCCCTGATGTAACGCCCGCGCAGATCAAGCAGGCGGTCAGCCAGATTCCGACGTTGTTCAAAATCAAGACGCCTTGCCATGGAGCCTTGCTCGAGAAGGCGGCACGCAAAGTCGTCGAGCAACACCGGCCGCGGATCGTGAATTTCATCAAAGATCACACCCAGAAGCCCTAGCCATGACCCATACCGGCCAGAATGATCCTTTTCCCCTTGCAACGGTTCTAGAAGCGGAATATGTCGCACTTCACGGCCGCATTCCTCCCACGACCACGGCCTCCGAGCCAGACCGTCTGGCTGCGCTGTACGCGCACATCCACGACCTTCCTCAAAAGCGAACCGCGCTCTGTCTCTCCGGTGGTGGAATCAGAAGCGCGACGTTCGCGTTGGGTGTCCTCCAAGGGCTCGCCCGGCTCTCCCTGCTGAAGCAATTCGACTACCTCTCGACCGTCTCAGGCGGCGGCTACATCGGCAGCTGGCTGACTGCATGGATTCATCGCCATCCCGGTGGCGTCACCGGCGTCACGGAGGAATTGCGACGATCGCCTTCCAATACTCAGGATCCCGAGCCAAAACCGGTGAACTGGTTACGCCGGTATAGCAACTACCTCAGCCCGAGACTGGGATTGATGTCCGTCGACACTTGGACGTTGCTGGGGACTTACCTGAGGAATCTCACGCTCAATTGGCTGGTCTTAGTTCCACTCCTGGCGACGGGACTCATGGCGCCGCGATTGCTGGTATCGATTCTTGATTGGGACGCGGCGGATCCCATGCCAGCCGCGCGGGCCATGTTCGTCATAGGGCTTCTCTTTGGACTGGTGGCGCTTACCCACCTCCACCTGTTCCGGCCCAGTCTCGATCAATTGCGTACACACCCCCTGTGGAAACGGCTTGAGCGTCAGCAAGGGTTTCTCATCGGCGGCCTGATTCCGCTGATGGCAGCGGCGCTGAACTTGACCACCGCGTATGCCTGGTATCGCAACGGAGGCGGCCGACTCGACCAACTCTCGGGCTTCGGCATGGATAGCCGCGGCACCTTCGTGCTGGGAGGCGCAATCATGCACGGGCTCGGCTGGCTGATCGCTGCCTTCCTGCTCCAGCGTTGGCGTGACGTGAATCGATGGCTGGCGGTCGAGTTCCTCGTCATCCTCTGGGCCGGCGCGCTCGGCGGCCTCTTCTTGTGGTCCGTGCTGGCGGAGACGCCTTCCACCATTCCCGTGAGCGAATTTGCGGAGTGGTACGGCACGTTTGGCGTCGCAGGCTTTCTGACCATGTTTCTCTTGACGGCGACGATTTTCGTCGGTGTGGCAAGCCGATATACGGACGACCACGATCGTGAATGGTGGGGACGAGCCGGTGCCTGGGTGCTCATTGCGAGCGTTATGTGGACGGGACTCAGTGGGCTGGTCGTCTTTGGTCCCGGCCTCCTGTCCTACACGCCTGCGCTTATGACGTCCCTTGGGGGACTCTCCGGGTTGATCTCACTGCTGCTGGGATTCAGTTCACGAACGAAGGCTACGGGCAAAGGCAAGTCAAGCATGATGGACGTGGTCCTGGATCGCGCCGTTCGATTGGCTGCCCCGGTGTTCATCGCCTGCCTGCTCGTGATGATCACACTCTTCTCGAGCCTCCTTATGAAAGGAGTGGGCGGCCTCCACGACGTCCCTGAGGGTTCTGCCATCGGGCTGCGGGTGCCCTCAGACTTGTGGGGACATGCGGTCGTTCTCCACAACAGTCCGCCGTGGCTGGTGATTGAAGTCGCAGCACTCTTTGCCAGCTTGGCCGCAGCCTTGTCGCTGGTTATCAACATCAACAAGTTTTCCCTGCACTCGATCTATCGCAACCGGCTCATCCGGGCATACCTGGGAGCCTCGCGTCTGGCCGAGTACCATCAGGAGCGCCGGCCAAACCTCTTTACGGGGTTCGATCCCAACGACAACGTCGAGTTGCACCAGCTGGCCACGGACCATTCGGCAGTCCGCAAGCCTTTCCATGTTCTGAACATCGCCATCAATCTTGTCAGGGGAGAGAATCTGGCCTGGCAGCAGCGGAAAGCACAGTCGTTCACAGCCTCCCCGCTGTTCTGCGGAAGCTGGAACCTGGGGTATCGCCGCTCAAGCCAGTATGGAACCAACGGACAGCTCCATAAAGCCATCACGATCGGAACTGCCTTGGCGATTTCCGGCGCGGCGGCCAGCCCCAACATGGGCTACCACTCGGCGCCGGCGGTTACGTTCCTGTTGGCCTTCTTCAATATCCGGCTGGGCTGGTGGCTGGGCAACCCCGGCCCCGCTGGACGCCACACGTTCGATCTTTCTTGTCCCCGGATCGCCATCCGTCCATTGCTGGCGGAGACATTCGGATTGACCGATGCCGCGAATCCTTATGTCTATCTATCGGATGGTGGGCATTTCGAGAACCTGGGACTGTACGAGATGGTGCTTCGCCGCTGCCATTACATCGTCGTGAGCGACGGCAGCTGCGACGCAGACCGCTCCTTCACGGATTTGGGCAATGCCATCCGCAAGATCCGGATCGACCTTGGGATCGATATCGAAATTGAAACGGAGTTACTGGAGTTCCAGCCAGGCAGTCGGATGAGCCGCGCACACTTCGCCTTGGGGTTGATCCGCTACGACCGCATCGATCACGGAGCGACAGCAGGACTGTTGATCTACCTCAAGCCGTCTTTGACGGGGAATGAGCCGGCCGACGTGACCGAGTATGCCAACGGGCACGAAGAATTCCCGCATGAACCGACCGCCGACCAGTTTTTCGACGAATCACAATTCGAATCCTACCGCGCCCTTGGCTTCCACGTTGCCGAGAAAGTATTCACCCGTCCCATCACCAATCCGACCGGAGAAGCTGAGCAGATGTTCGAACGGTTCCGATCTGCCCGCTCCGCGTGATTACCTCCGTATTCGGTCTGGTCAGCAGCGTTAGGTCCAGGCAGGAGCCATTGAGCCATCAGACGACCGCCAGTGCGGCGTCCAGGCCAGTGTCACGAGTTTTACGGTGATATCGGCTTTGGCCGGCTTCAGTGATACCGGCTGGAGCTTTTCCTGCAACGGGTCGCTCGCCGCGGCGAGCGCCTCGCTTTCCGACTTAAATTGCGCTTCGAGATCGGCCAGTTGCTGCTGTAACGCGGCGACGTTCTCTTGCGCCATGCTCACATCCTGTGACTCCTTGAGCACGCGTCCGGCTCCGCGGATGACCGTCGTCGCGCGGCCGATGTTGGTCGCACTGATCGTTTTCCGCCCCAGGAATGCGCCCAAGATCGACGCTCCCACTGAAATGGCCGCCTGCACCTGACTTGAGCGGGCCTCTGTCTGCTGCTTTTCTCTTTGCTGTTCCGCCCGCCGGACTCTCTCTTGCAACGCGGCGATTTTCGGCGCGTACTTCCGCCGAAGCGAGTCGGCACCCTTGTCCCGCTGCTCTCTTCCCGATTGTTGCAACCGGAGGCGGAAGTCTCTTTCTGACTCTCCCGGGTTGGACAGTTGCGCGGCACTCGGGCTTTTGAACAATTCGAGCTTTTGCGTTCGATACAGCCACCCTGCGAACTCTTTGTTCCACGTCTCGTAATTTTTGGCCTTGCCGGCGGCAGGCGGAGGCTCGACGAACCGCGCCTCTCCCTGCGGGGCCTGTTCGAGATCTGCCACGCTCATCGGTGCTGGCGCGGTCTTTTCCCAATTGACGGTGGCGGCGCCTTCGGACATCGGGACCAGCACCGTCACCTCTTGCATCGTCTCAATGCCGCTCTTGCCGTCGGCGAAGTGAACGTGGGACGACGCCAGCAGCATCGGCACATAGATCAATTCTCCGCCCTCCGGTTTCGTCCCGCGAATAGGCAAGAAGTGCTGCGGGACGTCGGGAGGCAGGATCGGACGCGACGCCGTTCCTGCCCGTTGAGGACTGGAGGGAGCCGGAGTTCGTTCACGGCTTGGTTCCGCCGCCTCACCTCTGCGCGTATCCATGAGCAGCTTGATCTGCGAGCGGGTCAGTGGGCCGCGCAGATACGAGAGGCACCAGCGCGTTTCGAACACCACCGGCTCGTCCTCATGGACGTTGTTCATGAGAAAGATGCGGTTGCCGAGCCCTGCCAGCGTTTGCTCCATGCGGCCCCTATCGAACGTTTTGCCGGCGCTCGAGGAAGCGCCTTCCAAGCCTTCGAGCACGCGAGCTTTGTCGCGCGCCGTCTGCAGACGGCCGATGAACCACGTGCCGGTGTTGGCCAACCCTTTGTAGTCAAGGTCTACGGGATTTTGCGTCGCCAAGACGATACCCAGGCCGAAGGCGCGCGCTTGTTTGAGCAGCGTCAACAGCGGGAGCTTGGACGGAGGATTGGCCACCGGCGGGAAATAGCCGAAGATCTCATCCATGTACAGCAGCGCGCGCAAGCTGGTTGTCCCCGACTGCGCCCGCATCCAACCGACCATCTGACTGAGCAGCAGCGTCACGAAAAACATCCGCTCGGCGTCACTCAGATGCGCGATCGAAAAAATTGCCAGGCGCGGCTTGCCTGATGCCGTATAGAGTAGTTGCTGAATGTCCAGCGGCGCGCCGTCGAGCCAGGCTTGAAATCCGGGCGCAGCCAAGAGATTGTTGAGCTTCATCGCCAGGGCAAAACGGTCCTTCGAGGGGAAAAACGCCTCGACATCCATCACGCCGATCTTCGCCACCGGCGGCGACTGAATGCCCTGAATGACTGCGGCAAGATCCAGATCGCTGCCCTGTCCCCACGCATGGCCGAGAATTGTCGAGAGCAGGATATGCTCACGGCTCTGAATCGGATCGGCGTCGATTCCGAGTAAGCCGAGGAGACCGGTCACGGTCGTGCTGATCCGCTCGCGAAGCAATTCCGTATCGTTGCGGACATCCTCCTCGGGCGCCGAAAACGATTTCAGAATGGAGACGGGCAGACCGGCATTGCTCCCCGGCGTGTAGATCATGGCCTCGGCGGACTCCCTGAACCGCTGGATGCGTGCCCCCTCCTGACCCCAAGCCGCTAAGCCCTGTTTCCAGAGGTCCGCTTGCCCGCTCGCATACTCGGCGGGAGACTGCCCTTTCTTCCGCGCATCGTCTTCATTGATCCAGGGGAGAAAGTCTTCGCCCTTGAGAGAGGGAAAGGTCAGCAGCAGATTTCCGAGATCGCCTTTGGGATCGATGATGATGGCAGGAATGTTGTCGATCGCCGCCTCTTCGAGCAACGAGAGACAGAGACCCGTTTTGCCGCTACCGGTCATCCCCACGCAGACCGCATGGGTTACCAGGTCCTTCGAGTCGTACAGCAGCCATCCGGGGTTTGCCCGTTTGGCAGCGAAGTCATAGGGTCGGCCGAGGTAAAAGACGCCCAGTCGCTCAAAGTCCTGCGTACGCTCCGAGCCGCCGGCGGCTTCCTCCTTCGCCGGAGCGGACTTTTTCCGTGCCATCGGTCCTCCGTCCTAAAGAGAAAGGCAGGGCACAGCAACGGCGCATTGTATGGTGGGGATTGATCGGCTGCAAGGCCACCTATGAGGTCGCATTGGTGTTGCTGTGAAAAAGAGAAGGAGGAACCCGGGAGACGCATCGGCCGTCTCCCGGCCCGAGAGAGGTTAACTACCGCACGAAATCTTCAGGGACTCGATATCGTCTTTCATATCCAGCTTCCCGAGGTTGGGAACGCGTTGCCCCGGAGCAAACGCGAGTTCCGTTCCCTTGAAATCCTTATCCGAGTAGGCCTTGACCGTGGCATTGGAACCCACAATCACGCTTTCGATATCATTGTTCCAATTTTTGCCGCCAACGTCTTTCAGCGACGCAAATTCCTTCGGCCCTTGGATCTTGTAATGATCATCTTTCATGTCGAAGTCGTCATCGTCGAACACTTCGACATAGCAGTTCTTATCGATCACCTGCGTTTCCAGATCCGCCGCAGAGGCGGGCGCGCCCCCAAAGGCGATTGCGGCAAGCATCGGCAATCCTATCCTCAAAAATGACATGATGCACTCCTTTGTTTGGTTCGTGGTTGTTTTGGTGCGTGGTTAACGGAGAATGCCGAGAAACCACAGCAGGACCAGCAGGCTCACCGGCACTCCGAGCAGCCACAGGATAACGCCTTTCCCCATTGTTCCCATTTGCACTTCTCCCTTTGACGCCGACGAGGTCGGGTTGGTTATTGCCTCAGTGCAGGCTCCTGAGTCAGGACCTGGTTCAACACGCTGACCATTTTCAGGTGCGCGCGATTGTCTTCGCGCAAGTCAGCGGTGAACAACTCCCCATGGCTCTGCTGTAAGACCTTGCCGAAGGCAGCATGTTGTGCCTCAGGCACGCCGTACAGGGTGGCCAGCGAGGTCACATATTGCCCGCTTCCAGCAGCAGCCTCCTGGCGAAGATTTTCGTACGCCACTCCGACGAAGAGATTGATCTTCTGCTCTTGTCTCACCAGGCCATCTGCGGTGAACAAATCATTCGGCGTCGTACTCGAGAAAAAATTCACGGTGGTATCGATCGTCGCTTTGGTCGTGTTACAAGCGGCGAGATTCAATCCGATCACGATTACTGCACAGGTAGTCAACACACGACGTGCCATCTCAGGTAACATCGCTCCTCCTTTCGGGTAGAAACGTCGGGCAGATGCGGTATCGTGCGCAGGACCGCTCTTGCCCTAGACGTACAACCTAGCGAAACTCCCAGTCTTTTGAATAAGCAAAGGACGGGCCCAACTGAAGAGTGACGACTGTGTGCAAACTTCATGGTCAAACTATGGTGCTCTCCCTAACGAAGATCCCTCAACCCACTCGTTTTTTCTGTTGGCAGCGAGACAAGTTGTCCCGTTATGGGGACAGGATGGATGTGCGAGGCCGACAGAAGAGGAGAGTTACCACTCTTTAAAAATCACAAACACAGCGCCGGCCATCATGCTAAAGCCCAGAACGTAATTCCATTTCAGCGGTTCTCGAAGGTACAGGACGGAAAACACACAAAAGACGGCGAGCGTGATGACTTCCTGAATGGTCTTTAATTGGGCAGCCGTGAAATCATAATGACCAATCCGATTGGCGGGCACCTGAAAACAGTATTCGACGAACGCGATGCCCCAACTTGCCAGGATCGCCATCCACAGGGGGGTGTCTTTGTATTTGAGATGTCCGTACCAGGCAAGCGTCATGAAGACGTTGGAGATCGTCAGCAGGGCAATCGTGCGCATATCCCTCCTCGTGTGGTGTTATTCATCGGCTGATGACCGTTGGTGGGCAGGCAACAGTTCGCTTCCTCCTCTCTCTCCGGAAGTACTTCAAGTAATCTTTATCCGATTCCCGCCTCTTTCAGCACCTGGCCCGTATACGACCGCTTTGTGCGTGCGATCTCTTTGGGCCGCCCCTCGGCAACGATTTCACCTCCGCGGTCTCCGCCCTCCGGGCCCAGGTCGATGATCCAATCGGCGTTCTTGATCACGTCCAGGTTGTGTTCAATGACGAGAACGGTGTTCCCCGCTTCGACGAGACGATCGAGGACATCGAGCAAGCGCTGCACGTCGGCAAAATGCAATCCGGTCGTCGGCTCGTCAAGGATATACAGGGTCCGTCCGGTCGCCCGCTTCGATAATTCACGGGAGAGTTTCACTCGCTGCGCTTCGCCGCCGGAAAGCGTGGTTGCCGACTGCCCGAGCTTCACATAATGCAGCCCGACGTCATGCAAGGTCTGCAATTTGGCCTTGATGAGCGGAATATGCTCGAAAAATCCCAGGGCCTCGTCAACCGTCATGTTCAGCACATCGGCAATGCTCTTGCCTTTATGGAGAATTTCCAACGTCTCACGGTTGTAGCGCTGACCTTTGCACACTTCGCAGGTGACGTACACGTCCGGCAGAAAATGCATCTCGATTTTGATCAGCCCGTCCCCTTGACAGGCTTCGCACCGCCCGCCTTTGACGTTGAAACTGTAGCGGCCCGGCTTGTACCCGCGGACGCGAGATTCCGGAAGATTCGAATAGAGATCGCGGATATGCCCGAAGAGTCCCGTATACGTGGCGGGATTCGAGCGGGGGGTCCTCCCAATCGGCGATTGATCGATGTCAATCACCTTATCCAGCGCCAGGACACCGTGAAGGTCTTTGCAGCCGTCGATCTTCGGCTTTTTGTGGTACAGGAGCTGCGATAACGAGTGAAACAGCACTTCGAGCACAAGTGTGCTCTTGCCCGATCCCGAAACGCCGGTGACGCAGGTCAACAATCCTAATGGAAGGCGTGCCGTGACGTCCTTCAGATTATGCTTGTTCGCACCGACGACGGACAGGAACCCCTTCGGCTTCCGTTCCCGCCGAGGAACGGAGACCGCCTGTAGGCCGCGAAGATACTGGCCGGTCAACGATTGGGGATCGGCCATGACCTGTTGCGGCGTGCCCTGCGCAATGACGTGCCCGCCGAGCGAGCCGGCGCCTGGCCCCATATCGAGAATGTGATCCGCGGCCAGCATCGTTTCGGCATCGTGCTCCACGACCACCACCGTGTTCCCGAGATCGCGCAACCGGAGCAGCGTTTGCAACAGGCGGCGATTGTCGCGTTGATGCAGGCCAATGGACGGTTCGTCGAGAATGTACAGGACTCCCACGAGTCCCGACCCGATCTGCGTGGCAAGCCTGATGCGCTGGCCTTCGCCTCCGGAGAGCGTCGCCGCGGCCCGATCGAGCGTGAGATAATCGAGCCCCACGTTCACGAGAAACCCGAGCCGTTCCCTGATTTCCTTCAGTATGCGATGGGCGATGACCATTTCACGCTCGGTGAAGGTCAGCGAAGCAAAAAACTCGGCCGCCACCCTGACGGACCGGCGCGTCACATCGGCGATCGATTGCTTGGCGATTTTGATGGAAAGGCTTTCAGGTTTCAGCCTGGCGCCCTGACAAGCTTCGCAGAGCTCGAGCAGCGTGAAATCTTCGTCTTCAGGAGCGTCTGCCGTCATCGCATATCCGATGCCGTCACACGCCGGACAGGCGCCGTGCGGGCTGTTGAACGAGAAGATGCGCGGCGTGATTTCCGGATAACTCACGCCGCAGCGGATGCAGGCAAGCTTTTCACTGTAGAGCAGCGTTCTGTCGTCCTCGGTCAGCACGCCCACCAGGCCTCCCGTCAGCTTCAGTGCGGTTTCGACGGAGTCGGCCAGCCGCCGCGCGAGCGCGTCTCCCGGCTTCATGACCAAACGATCGATGACGATCTCAATCGTGTGCTTCTTCTGTTTGTCGAGACTGACATCGTCGCCCAAGTCCACCGGTTTCCCGTCGATGCGCGCCCGAACATAGCCGGCCCGCCGCATCTCGAGCAGCTCTTTGCGGTATTCGCCTTTCCGGCCGCGGACGATCGGCGCGAGAATCTGAAACTTGCTGGCCTCCGGCAGCGCGCCGATGGCATCGACCATCTGCTGCACCGTCTGAGCGGTGATCTCATGGCCGCATTGGTGGCAATAGGGTCGCCCGACGCGCGCGAACAGTAGCCGCAGATAATCATAGATTTCCGTGACCGTCCCGACGGTCGAGCGCGGATTGTGGCTCGTGGATTTCTGCTCGATCGAAATGGCGGGGGACAGCCCTTCAATCGAATCGACATCGGGTTTCCCCATCTGCTCCAGAAACTGACGGGCGTAGGCCGACAGGGATTCGACGTACCGGCGCTGTCCCTCCGCGTAGATGGTGTCGAAGGCGAGCGAAGATTTGCCGGAACCGCTCAAGCCAGTGATGACAACCAGCTTGTCGCGGGGGATCTCGACGTCGATGTTCTTGAGATTGTGTTCGCGCGCGCCCTTGATGATGATGGAGTTTCCCATAGGCGCAAGATTATAACACTTGGATTGCACATGCTGTCGGAATGTAATTGTACAGACCGTCTACTACCGCACACGACGTTCAAAAAGGCGGCCGGCTAGGCCGCAGCGAGCGAAGAGTTGAAGCGTACGTTGTCTGGTACGTTGAGACTCTGAGCGATGCGAGCAAGAGTCCGCCGCCTTTTTCACGTCTTGCTTGCCTTGACAAAGCCGGAAACGCGGTGCTACCACCCATCTCCATGCTCTTCATGGGGGAATCCGTGACCGAACATCCGCTGCGGGAGAGTCCAGCCAGCACGATTTCAACCTGGTCGGGCTCCGCTCGTGAACAAGCGGTCCAGCGCATGTTTACGTCCATCGCGGGCGTCTACGATCTCAACAACACGCTCCTCAGCTTCGGACTGCATTACCGCTGGAAGAAAATGACTGCGGCCGATGTGCCTTGCGTGAAGGATGGGACGGCGCTGGACGTCGGCGCTGGGACCGCCGATCTTGCGCTGTTTGTGGAGTCTCGCATGGGTGCCCATGGACGCGTCATCGCCTCCGACCTCAATCATGCCATGCTCGCGGAAGGGCTGAAAAAGATTGGCGAGAAGGGTCTGAGCGGGAAGATCACCTGCCTGCAGGCCAATGCAGAACATCTGGGATTCGACGACAACACGTTCGACGCCGTCACCACGGGGTTCTGCATGCGCAATGTCGGAAACCTCGCGCAGGCCATTGTCGAGATTCGTCGCGTCATGAAGCCTGGGGGCACATTTGTCTGCCTTGAATTCTCCCGGCCGATCTTCGGCTGGCTCCGCGCTCTGTACGACTGGTATTCAGTCAAGCTGCTTCCGTGGATCGGCACAAGAGTGGCGCGGGACACCACCGGGGTGTACGAATATCTGCCCGCGTCGATCCGCACGTTTCCCGATCAGGAGCGGCTCTGCCAGATCCTTCGCGACGTGGGCTTTCGCGACGTCTCGTATCGCAATCTCACCGGCGGGATCGTCGCCATCCATCGAGCCGTGAAATGAACTCGGTGCTCTACATTTTTCTCCCCTGTAAGAAGGTCTACCCGATCGGTCTCACCTATCTCGCCGATTTCATTCACCGCCGGAAGCCAGAGGTCCGCCAGCGCATCCTCGATCTGTCGCTATACCCCGTCGCGCAACGGAACCGTGTCATCCGGGAGGTCACCGCCGAATTTCGGCCGGATCTCGTCTGCTTCTCCTGGCGGGATATTCAAATCTTTTCGCCGCACGAGGGGGACTCTTCCCTGGAGCACGCTTTCAATTTTTATTTTGCGAGCAATCCCATCAAGCGCATTGCCGCCTCCTTCGCCGGACTGAAACAGCTGTATCGGTACTACAGCCATATTCATACGATTCTTTCGTATCCCTGGTTGGTGCGAAAACAATTCCCCCAGGCCCAGATCATGATCGGAGGCGGCGCCTTCACCGCCTTCGCCGATCAGCTCATCGAGAGATTGCCGGAAGGCACCATCGGCCTGCTCGGAGAGGGAGAAGATGCGATTTTGAAAGTCCTTGAGGGCCGGTCGATCGAGGACGAACGGTACATTGTCAAAGAAGGGAACCGGATCAAGAAGGGACGGCAGGGCTCGCCGGCGCTGCTAGACGCCCTCACCGTAGACCTGCCCTACCTGACCACGATTTTTCCTCAATACCGTGAATACGTCGGGGAATCCATCGGTGTGCAATCGAAACGAGGCTGTCCTTACGACTGTGCGTTTTGTCTGTATCCCTACATCGAAGGGAAACGCGTCCGGTATCGGCCGGCCGACATGGTCGTCCGGGACATCTCCCAGCATTACCATCAATGGGGCGCCCGTCGATTCTGGTTCACGGACGCACAGTTTATTACCGGCAAGGAAGCGTATCCACAATGCACCGAGATACTAGAGCGCATCGTCAGCGAGCAGCTCGACATCGAATGGTCCGGCTACATTCGGACCTCCTTGATCACGCCTGAACTGGCCAGATTGATGGTGCGGTCTGGCGTCGGCGATTTGGAAGTGGCGATCACTTCCGGCTCTCAGGAGGTCCTCAACAACCTCCATATGGGCTTCAAGCTCGAGCGGCTGTATGACGGTTGCCGGTACCTCGCGGAAGCGGGGTTCAGGGGCAAGGTCATCCTGAATTATTCGCTGAACAGCCCGAAAGAGACCGAAGAAACGCTCTTGCAAAGCGTGGAGTCTTACAAGGTCGTCGCGTCGATCTTAGGCGAAGAGCGGGTCTTTCCCTTGATGTTCTTTCTCGGCATCCAGCCGAATACCGACCTCGAACAGCGCTTGCTCGAAGAGGGGTATCTGTCCGCCGGCTATAATCCTCTCATGCTGACCCCGACCAGTATCCGAAAGCTGCTGTATAATCCGGCTCCCCTCAACACCTTCATTGCAAAGGCCTGCCTGCGTGCATGGGAACGCAAGGCGGGGAGCCGAGACCCACGGAGATGGACCGGCTCACTGTCCCAAACCGCCGGCTCGGAGGATTCTTATGCCGACAAGAGCTTGAGCCGCGGCATTGAGGGGAATTCCGGGCGGGATGCGCTCCTCTCTTTGGAAGAGATCCTGCGTTCGCGCCCCTCACATTCGTCATCCGGTCGCGAGCCAAAAACTCACGCCACTTCGACTGGTTAGACTATTTCTTCATTCTTGCAATCCCCTTCTGGCCAGTGCTATCATTCGCGCTCTTTCACACCTGGGGCAAGACGACAACCGGTTAATTTTCCTGACGTTTGTACCAGTCTGCCCGGGTCCGGAGAGCGCCTGGAGGAGGCATCTCGATGTATAAGACGATTTATATTCCGGTCGATAATTCCGACCATTCGAATCAGGCGGTGGACACCGGTGTCCACCTGGCCAAACTCTTCGGCTCGAAGATTGTGGGAAGCCATGTGTATGCAGCCAAAATGCATGACAAACGCTTCAAGCAGATGGAGGCGGGCCTTCCCGAGGAATACCACGACGAGAAGGAACTCGACCGGCAACGGCAGATCCATGATTCACTGATTACCCGAGGGCTTCAGATCATCACCGACTCCTACCTCGATTACGTCGACAAAAAGTGCAACGAGGCCAACCTTCCGATTGAACGCCGCTCACTCGAGGGACGGAATTGGAAAGTCCTGGCGGAAGACATCAATACCAACAGCTACGATCTCGTCATCATGGGCGCCCTTGGGGTAGGCGCCGTGAAAGACAGCGTGATCGGGAGCAATACGGAACGGGTCGTTCGTCGGGTACGGAATTCCGACATGCTGATCATCAAGAACGTCCAGCCGATCAACGGCGGAAAAATCGTGGTGGCAGTCGACGGCAGTCCCTACTCGTTCGGCGGCTTGATGACCGGCCTCCACCTCGGCAAGGCGCTGAATATGCCGGTCGAGGCGATCTCGGCGTTTGATCCCTACTTCCATTACGCCGCCTTCCACAGCATCTCGGGCGTCCTCAATGAAGAGGCCGGCAAGGTCTTCCGGTTCAAAGAACAGGAAAAGCTGCACGAAGAAATCATCGACAGCGGCCTGGCCAAGATCTACCAGTCCCATCTGGACATCTCACGCGAGATCGCCCAGGCGGAGCAAACGGACGTCAAGACGACGTTGCTGGACGGAAAAGCGTTCGAGAAAATCATTCAATACGTCCGCAAAGACGTGCCGGCCCTCCTGATCGTCGGCCGCATCGGCGTCCACAGCGACGAGGACATGGACATCGGCAGCAACACGGAGAATCTATTGCGGAGCGCACCCTGCAACGTGCTGGTGTCCAACCGGAAGTACGTGCCGCCCATCGACACCCAGGCCGAGTACACCATCGCCTGGACCGAAGAGGCGCTTCGCCGGATGGAAAAAATTCCGGTCTTCGCCCGTGGGGTGGCCAAGACCGCCATTCACCGGTATGCCATTGAAAAAGGTCATACGATCATCAGCAACACGGTCGTTGACGCAGCCGTCGGGCACATCCTTCCCAAAGGGGCCATGGACGCCATGCGCGCATTGGGGGGCAGTCTCGATGCCGCCGGTATCGATCGCGACAAGATGCAGGCGGACGACGCCGTGGCGAAAGATCTGATGGGATCGACGCTCAGCGGCATGATGACACAGGTCGTCGAAGAGAAGCCCAAGAACTCAGAGGCGACGCAGGCCTATCTCGACCGGATGACCCAGAATTATTACGTGTGCGACGGTTGCGGCTACATCGGCAAGGGGGACGCACCGGTGAAGTGCCCGGTCTGCGGAGCGGAGGGACACCGGTTCAAGGCCGTCGACAAAAGCATTTTCGAAGCCGCCGCCAAAGCGGAGGGCGAGGTCGAAACGGCTCTGGCCTATGACGATGTGCCCATGCAGTGGACGAAGGATGCCAAGGAGGCCATCCGCGCCGTCCCGGCAGGATTTCAGCGGCGCCGCGCGAAGGCGAAGATTGAAAAAAGCGCCCGAAAGCTCGGCATGACGACGATCACGCTGGAGTATGCCGGACCGATGATCAAGGAAGCGGCCTCCGAAGATTACCAACCGATCTTTGCGAACAAAGGTGCCGGCACTTCGGTAGAAGCGCAAGCCAAATTGGCCGAGGTTCAGGAACACGGGACGCAGGTCCCGCACGACGGGGGCAACGGCCACGCGGACACGTCACCCTACAGTTGGACGGGAGAAGCTCAAGCCAGGCTTGAGCGGGCGCCGGAAGGCTTTATGCGTGACTGCACGAAGGCGCTCATCATCAAGCACGCCGACAAGCTCGGCACGACCCATATCACGCTGGAAGTGGCCAATGAGGGCATTGAGCAGGCCAAAGGGTACATGGAAGAAGCGATGAAGACGGGGAATCTCAAGGACATGATCGCCAACCTCACCGGCAAAGCCGCCAAATAAGGATGAAACCGCTTCCGATCTTCAATCCGTCGCTCTCAGGAGCGCTGGGGTCCCTTCCGCAACAGCTCACGCAATTCTTTACGCCGCGTCCCCAGGGCGAGGGTCCGTATGACGGACGGACCGTGGACGACTTCAAGCCCTATCTCGTCGCGCTGAACCTCACCAAGCGCTGTAATTTGAAGTGCGCTCACTGCTATCTGGACGCGACCACCAAAGCCGCGGGCGGCGACGACGAACTCACGACCGATGAGTGCGTTCGCCTGATCGAACAAATCGCCGAGGTCAATAAGGGCTGTCTCCTCGTCATCACCGGCGGCGAGCCGTTGGTTCGTCCCGACATTCTCGACATCGCACGTTATGCCGTGAAGCTCGGATTCATGGTGGTTTTCGGCACCAACGGCATGTTGATCGATGACCGGATGGCCAAACAGCTGGTCGAGATCGGCGTCATGGGCGTCGGCATCAGCATCGATTCTCTCGACCCCCAAAAGCACAATGCCTTCCGCGGTGTCCCGGGAGCCTGGGAAGCGGCCGTGGCCGGCATCGAGGCCAGCAAACGCAACGGACTCCAGTTCCAGGTGCATTTCAGCGCACAGCCGATGAATTACCAGGAACTGCCCGCCGTCGTGGAATGGGCCCATGGGCTCGGCGCCCGCGTGCTCAACGTGTTCTTCATGGTGTGCACGGGTCGCGGCGAAGAACTCACGGACATCACGCCGGCCCAGTACGAAGAGGTGCTCGGTTACTTGGTGAATTGCCAAGACAACTACAAGGGTATGTTGGTCCGTGCCCGCTGCGCGCCCCACTTCAAGCGATTGGCTTATGAAAAAGACCCCAACTCACCGATCACCAAAGCGACCGGCTACATGGGCGGTGGCTGCCTCGCGGGGACGAACTATGCCCGCGTGACGCCGAACGGCGAATTGACGCCTTGCCCCTACATGCCGCTCTCGGCCGGGAATGTTCGCGAGAAGAGCTTTGTGGACCTCTGGGAAAAGTCCGACATCTTCAATTCCTTCCGGTATCCTCAACTCAAAGGCAAATGCGGCGACTGTGAGTACTCGGATATCTGCGGTGGCTGCCGCGCCCGTCCGTATGTGGATCATGGCGACTGGCTGGACGAAGACCAGTGGTGCCTCTACACGCCCAAGGGTGGAGAGAAGATCAAAGTCGCGTTCAATGTCGAGGAAGCGTCCATCGTGCAATGGGACGACGCGGCGTCGTTACGGCTGAGCCGTATTCCCTACTTTCTCCGCGCAATGGTCAAGAAAGGCGTCGAAAAACACGCGCAGGAGAACGGCATCACGACCGTGACGATCGAGCTCATGGAAGAACTCCGGAAGAAACGCTTCGGCAACGACGCACCGGTATTCAAGTTCTGAAGCTCGAGGTCTGAGCGCCACTGATGGACGCACTTCAAAGCATCGTCACCGACCTCAATACGCTGATTCCCATCATCAATCACTGGTTCCATCTCCTCTCCGCAGTGATCTGGATCGGCGGCCTGGCCTTTCTGGTCATGGCAGTCACGCCAGGTCTGCAGAAAGCGGTTGCCCGGGAGCAGATCAAGCCGATTACGGACGTCTTTTATCAACACTACAAGAAGGTCGCGGGCATTTTGCTCGTCATTCTGTTATTTACCGGTGGAATCAATCTCCACTACGTCAACCAAGTGCTGACCTCACAGACGGGGTCAGGCGTTCAGCACCACGCCAAATACCTCACGGTCTTTTTTATCAAGCTCTTCCTCGTGCTCTGCCTTTTGACCCTTTTCCTCTATACGGTGATTTTCAAAGCCGACGACGAGGCCGAAGAAGGGGAATCCTACGAGGTGATTCCGTTCCAACGTGCCGCGCTCTGGATGGGGTTTTTCATTATCCTGTGTGCGGCGGCCATGAAGCACTTGCATCAATAGGGTCGTTGCCTTCCACGCTCTTTCTATTTGTCCCGCAGCGTATCCGAATCGATACCGCCGGTATTGGTTTCGATACGTGGATTTCTCTCCATCCTTCTCAGGCCTAACCCGATCAGCGATAGATCAACAATTTAGGATTCTTGAGTAAGGCAGCGATTCCGCGCTGGACGTGGCATGTCTGTTGCTGAGCCGGTTCTGCACAGCGATGCACCATGACCACGAGGATGAATCATTCCAAAGAATTGGCAAGAAGCGGCGCAGAACTTGGACGCGCCGGCGGATCGTGCCCATCCGGCGGCCCTCCGTCGCCCCGTTTCTCTGCCATCGAGGCTGCGGGCCTGCACTTCGGCCCGCAGCCTTCTTCTGAAGGCAAACTCCCGTGGCAAAGGGTGAGCAACAAACAACCGTCTTCCCTATCACCATGTGAGGAGGAATCCATGCCGACGACGACAACGACCCCAGGCCCCACCGAGAGCCAACTCCGTCGTGGCGGAGCTGTCACAAGCCTTGTCACCGAGAAGAGTGAAAAACCCCGGATGGTACGGCTGACAGTCAATCTGCCATCCCATCTCATTGAACAGATGCGCGACGCCGTGTACTGGACGCCGGGACTCACGTTGGCGTGGATGATCGCCCGAGCGGTTCGCGCTGCGCTGGCAGACTTGGAAACCATTCATCAAGGACCGTTCCCCAGACGGTTGAAGCCGCTGCGTGCAGGGCGGCCCCGTCTGGTCGGTCAGTCCATGAATGTCCGGCCGTCGGGAACTGGCGAGAGTGACGTCCCGGGGAAGGGCATCGTCAGCGGGCCTGTGGTCACGAGGAACTGATCGATTCGCTCGAGAGCCCTACCTCAGCGTGCTTTGGGAGGAGAGGAGAATGCCCGCTTGAAGACACCGCGAATGCCGAAATAGGCGAATGAATCTTTGAGGTTGGAGTACAATCGCTTCAAGGGACCCATGTCGGGATTGGTCACGTATTCCATCGTCAACGCGATCCGCTCCTCTCCTTGTCCCAGCGGCGTCACGGCATGCCACAATTTGTCGCCGTTGAAGATCACCATGTCGCCGGGCTCGGTGACTAATTCCAACGTTCGTGGCATCTTGCCGGGAACGTCCTTGAACAGCTCGCAGACCAGCTTGCACTGCGTCGATCTGTCGACCAATCCCATCAGAATTGTATAGCGGGCCCCTTTGTAATAGCTGGTGTCGTAGTGAAACCCGATATGGTCACCGGCCTCCGTGTAATAGTACAGGGCGCACGCGTGCGGATCATTGTCCGGACAGAGCATGAGCTTGGCGTCGGTGATCCGGCTGAGAAACGCCAGAAATGCCGGTGAGCGATACAGATCAAGAAAGAGCGGGGCTTGTTCCTGCACCGCGTAGTAGCTCACGCTCCCGCCCTTCTTGTGGCCGGGAATGTAATTGCGATTCAGCTGATGCTTGACCCCCTGCGCCTGAGGCACGAGCGTCGCTTCGACAAAGTCGCGCGGAAGAAACTGGGGGATGACAATGAACTCGTTCTGCTCCCAATAGTCTCGAGATAATCGATCAACGTCCAGCCTGGCGATGGCCTGTTCCGTCGCCTCTGCGACTGAGCCCAACACTGCTGTACTCATCGGTGATCGCTGTCCTGCTGCCATTGTTATCCCGTTAAGGCTGGGTCAGCACTGGCGCCTTGACGACTTCGACATCGGGTGGAAATTTGGGGACAAACAGGTCGTCATCCAACCCGATATTCGATTGCAGGGACGAAAATTCGAAATTCGACACGTTCCCGCTGACCTCATGCAGGGAAAGGCTTCGAATAAAATACGTTTTCGGGAAGACTTCCACGACGATTCTCTGCACCGTCCCATGCGCCTCCGCGTCATGCGACTTCGGCACCAGCGTCACGAGCCTGATGCCTCCCACGCCACGGCTTTTCCCCGGAGTCGGTTCGGCTTCGAAGGAGGCATCGAGCTTCGCCGCCCCCTGAAGCAGCTCCAGCGGCGCTCGGGACGCAGCCATGTGAGTGAGTTTTCCGACCAAGACCTGCTTGTGCTCCGGCACATAGACTTTAACGTCGTCTCCTTGGACATAAATGTCTTCGGCGGAAGGGTCCAGGTAGTTCCAGCGCAAGCGGCCGGGCTTCTTGATATACACCTTTCCGGACGAGGTCATCGGCCGTTCAAATCCTTCGATCGTCGTCTTCTGCGTGAAATCGGCCTGGAGGTCCTTCGTCTTTTCATAGCGCGCTTGCAAGCGCTTCATCACTTCCCGGACTTCCTTGCGTGCCTGCTCGTCGCCACCCTCCTCTCCCAAGACGGGATACGAAACGCTCACCGCGAGCACGGCGCCGATGGCCAGCACCCCCAGCCTCATCATTCGTGGGCATCCCCGACCGGCCCGCGGCGCCCGATCACTTCGCGGCGTCCATCGCGTCCGGCAGCACCGACCAGCCCATCGGCTTCCATCTGCTCGATCATTCGGGCCGCCCGTGGATACCCCACTCTCAGCCTCCGTTGGATGAGAGACGCGGAGGCTTGTCCGGTCGACAGGACCAGTTCCTTGGCCTGCTCATAGACTTCGTCCTGCGCTTCCTCCTCCTTCACCTCTTCCTGTTTCAAGGACTGCAATTCCTGATTGTAGCTCGGCAAGGCTTGTTCTTTGACGAATTCAACCACGCGGCGGACGTCGTCGTCTGACACGAAGGAGCCGTGCAGGCGCATCAAGCGGCCCGTGCCGGAGGCGAGGTAGAGCATGTCGCCTCGGCCCAACAACGCTTCCGCGCCATTGGCATCGAGAATGGTCCGGGAATCCGTTTTCGAAGAGACTTGAAACGCGATACGCGCCGGAAAATTCGCCTTAATCAACCCCGTCAGCACGTCGACGGAAGGACGCTGGGTCGCCAGCACGAGATGGATGCCGGAAGCGCGCGCCATCTGTGCCAGCCGCGCGATCTTGTCCTCAACGTCCTTCGGCGCGACCATCATCAAATCCGCAAGTTCGTCGATCATGACGACGATGAATGGCAGGGGTTCCGGTGGAGTCGGCGGCGGCATGAACGATCCGGGGTTGCCGTCCTGAATTGCCGTTTCCCCGGCAGACAGACGTTCCTCTTCCGAAAGAAAGCGCATCGGCAACTCCGGCTGATCCGGCTTGCCATCTGCTCCGGCGTCGGGAAGCACGCCTTGGGCGCCGGCCACCTTGCGGTTGTAGGAATCGATGTTGCGGACTCCTGCTTCCGCCAGCAATTTATACCGACGCTCCATTTCCTGCACGACCCAACTCAAGCCGCGGGCCGCAGATTTCGGGTCGGTAATGACCGGCCGCAGCAGATGGGGAATCCCGTCGTAGGTCTGAAATTCCAGCATTTTGGGATCGATCAAGAGCAGTTTCACTTCATTGGGTTTTGCCGAAAGCAAGATGCTGATCAGCATCGTATTCAGACTGACGCTCTTGCCTGCACCGGTGGCGCCGGCGACGAGGAGATGCGGCATGGTTTTCAGATCCGCCGTAACGGGGGCGCCGAAAATGTCCTTTCCGAGCGCCAGCGTCAGTTTGGACCGAGCCCGTGTGAAGGCATCGCTCGTCGCGACTTCCTTCATCGACACCGTTTCACGCTGCGTATTGGGCACTTCGATCCCGACGACCGACTTGCCGGGGATCGGTGCCACGATGCGCAAGCTGATGGCTTTCATCGCCAGGGCCAAGTCGTCGGCCAGGTTCACAATCCTCGCCACCTTTGTCCCGGGTGCCGGTTCGAACTCATACATGGTCACCACAGGCCCAGGGCGGACCTCGGTGACCCGGCCTTCGATACCAAAGCTCAACAGCGCCTTCGAGAGGATGTCGGACTGGGTCTTGAGCTCGTCGTCGGTGATGCGGGCCAGGACGCCCGATGGGTCCGTCAACAATTCGTCCGCGTCCGGCAAGTGGTAATCGCCGGCGTCTTCGGTCTTGCTCGAGATCGCCGCCTCTGGTTCAGGTTCGTCGACCTCGACCGGCTCTGGTGGCATCGCCGCCCGCGGCAGGACCGCCACTTCAGCAGGAGTCGCCTCCTCCGGCTTCGGCAGCGCCTCTTCGATGACCGACCGGATGGATTTCGTCCGTTTCGGCTTGCCGGCCTTCGGCGCTTCTGCCTCTACCTCGTTTGTCCGCTCGGGAATCAACCCTCTGATGCCCGCGAACACCTTCTTGCCTCTCTCAGACGCTTGGACGGCCAACTGCGCGAGCGAGACCGGAGCCGTAAAGAGCAGCGCGACGACGAACCCGGAAATGATGAGGATATGAGCACCGGTGTTGGCGAAATAGGCCCGGAGTCCGTCGGCCAGCAGTTGTCCGAACAGTCCCCCCGCCTGCCCTCGGAACACCATCCCGCTGGAAATCGTGGGCACGGCTGCGACCTCGAGATGGAGCAGCCCGCTCAGGAACAAGAGCGCCGCGAGCGAGGCGCCGGCATTGCGCAGCCGGATCGAAAGGTCGCTCTGAGTGAAGCAACGGGCGCCGAGCAGTCCCAGAAGCAGCGGAAACAGATATGCGGCGCCTCCGATCAGAGAAAAGAGCAATGATGAAAAAACCGCGCCCGCCGAACCGATCAGATTGTGCGTCGGCGGTGTTGTCGTGGCGCTCGATGTCGCCACGACCTTGGGCTCGCCGGGCACGAAAGACAGCAGACTCAACAGTGTCAGGAGGCTAAGCGCCACCAGCATGACGCCGATGACTTCACGCTTCAGATGGGAAGGGGGAGCTGGGACGCGACGGGCCTCGCCCCGCTTGGCCGAGCTGGTTACGCCCATGCGCGGGATGCTAACACAGGGGGTAGGCCAATTCAAACAAACGTCACGGCACTTTCACGGTCAGAAGACGTTGCGGCGAGCCAGCTGACCGGTCAGTTCCATGAATTGCTCGAGCGTTAACGTCTCGGCGCGGACGGTCGGAACCAACTTCATCGCCGCCACTGCCTCGGTCACGATCGGCGCCTTATATCCTTCGTCGCGAAGCGAATTCACCAGAGTTTTCCGGCGATGGGCAAATGCGGCTTTCACGAGGGCCGTAAAGGCCGGCTCTTCATGCGGAGGGAGCATCGCCTCCGGTCTTGGACGCACCACGACGACGGCGGAACCGACGTCCGGTCGCGGCCGAAAACAATTGGCCGAAACCTTGAAGGCCTTTCTCACGTCGGCCGCATACTGCATCATGACCGACAGAACACCGTAATCGGCGTCACCGGCCTTCGCCACGAGGCGGTCGGCGACTTCATTTTGCAGCATCAGCACCAAGCGTGGAAACCGGCGGCGCTGCTCGAGGACCTTGAAGAGGAGCGGGGTCGAAATGTAGTACGGCAGGTTCGCGACCACCACACCGGCCGGCAGGGTTTCGAACGGATGGATCAGGGCGTCCGCACAGATCACCTCCACATTCTTCCAGTCGGTTTGGCGCACTTGCAGCAGCGCACACAGTTCGGCATCAATCTCGATCGCGACCACGCGACGGGCTGCACGAGAAAGCGCGTCCGTCAAGATGCCTCGGCCCGGACCGATTTCTAGCACCGTCTCGTCCGGTGCGAGCTCCGCTGCAGCGATGATTTTTCGAACGATGTTCTGATCGATTAGGAAATGCTGTCCGAGGCGCTTGTTTGCCGGAGGGAACGGCGCTGGCACCTATGAGCCTCCGTCGGGAGGGCGTTGAGCGGCTTTGGAGAGCTGCTGCCCCAGCGCGTTGAGCGGCAGGCGGAAGCAATCGACCAGATCAGTAAACTCCTCAACGAGATCATTGGTGAACACCATGCCCGGTTGCAAACGGGCGAACTCCTGCGCGGCTTTCTCGCCGACCGACTCGGTTAGCAGGGCAATCGTCCGGACACGCCATTTGGCAACCCGTTCGGTCCCGGCCACGGTGTTGAGCGACATCTCCATCGTGTCCTGGTAAATCGAATCCAGTTCCTTGAGTTGGTGCTGGATGACTAACAGCGCTTTGTTCGGATCCATGGGCATGATCGGGTGGTTCTCCTATGATGAGGCGTGGGCAGCTCGTCGCTTCTGCGCGAGCCTGGCAGCAAGTTTGACTGCTTCCATCAGGCTGCCGGGATCGGCGATGCCTTTACCGACAATGTCGAAGGCGGTGCCGTGATCGACCGACGTCCGGATGATCGGCAGGCCGACCGTGAGGTTGACGCAGCTGCCGAAGGCAACCATCTTCAGCGGAATCAATCCCTGATCGTGATAGAGCGCGACGATCGCATCATAGTCGCCTCGGGCGGCCTTCCCGAATAGCGTATCCGCCGGCATTGGATCGCTGGCCAGAATCCCCTTGGCCTGCGCCGCGCGGGCGGCAGGTGAAATGACGCGCAACTCTTCGTCGCCGAAGAGTCCTCGCTCTCCCGCGTGAGGATTGAGGGCGGCAATTCCGATACGGGGGTGCTTGACCCCGAAGAGCGTCGTCATGGCCATGTGCGCCAGCCGAATGCCCTTTTCGATCTTGGCTTGCGTCAACAGCGCTGGAAGGTCCTTGATGGCAACGTGCGTCGTCACGAACATGATCTTCAGCGGGCCTCCGATGATCATCATGCCAGATTCCTCTGCGTGAGTGAGGTCCGCCAGCAGTTCCGTATGGCCCGGGTAATGACACCCGGCCATATTGATGGCTTCTTTATTGATCGGCCCGGTGACCATCCCGTCGATACAGCCGGCCTGAGCCAGGTGCACGGCTTGCTTGATAAAGGCCACCGATGCCGCACCGGTTTCCGGCGCCGCCACGCCACATTGGTAGCGAGTGAGCGGGCGCTCGAGCGGATCCAACACGGCAATCTCTCCGGGTCGCCGCCCCATGGGTTCATGTCCCTTCACCACGCGCACTGAGAGCTTGAGCTTCAGCTTCTTTACAGTCTGCTGCATGACGTCTGAAGAGCCGATGACAAGCGGCGAGCAGACCCGCCGGAGGGCAGTTCCCAGAAGGGCCTTCGCGATGACTTCCGGTCCGATCCCTGCCGGATCGCCCATCGTAATGCCGAGCAACGGCACTCTGTGTACTGTTTTTGCTGCGCGCTTCACCGGTCACCACCCATACAAATACATCGCATATCCTATATAAAGGCCCGCGCCGATTGTGAGCAACCAGGGACGCCACTGACCGGACCACGCCGCTTGCAGCAACAAACTTCCCGTCGCGACCACCGCAAGGACCATCGTGACCAACGCCGACGGTGCGAGCGACCATTCGGTGCCTAGAAGACCGACCGACACAGGCACCGTGCCTTGAAACACCATGGCGCCGGTGACGTTTCCGACGGCCAGCCGGTCCTTCTTTTGATAGAGCCAGAGAAAGCTATTGGACATCTCCGGCAATTCTGTGGCGAGCGGTGCAATCAGGAGGGCCAAGATCAACGGTGAAATAGCCAGGAGATGTGCCGTCGAGTCAGCCGCGCTAACAAACAGATGCGCGCCTAATGCCAGTCCCCCCAGCCCCGCCAGCGCCTGGAGTGTGATGACGGCATACGAAGGTGTTGTCGCATGTTTGGCAAACAATAGCGGACCGAGCTCGCTCGGCTCATTCGACTCGTCGTCGCTGAACTTGAGCTTGACGTAGTACCCGTACAGGCTGAATAAGCCCACGGCGGCCATCAAGTGCACCGGCCGAGACGGGACAAAGGCGCAGGCCAACGCGACCAGATAGGCCAGCGCAAAACACGTCAAATCAACGGTGATGTCCTTGTAGTTGAGACGGAAGGAACGGCCTCGTTTGCCGAGCCGAGCGTAGAGCAACAACAACAACGCGAGCATTGGAACGACCAGCGTGCTGAGCATGAAGGGCGCCCCGAGAATCGCGCCCAACCCCACCTCGGCTTCTTCGCGCGTCGCCCCGAAAAAGATGGCCACAATGGGGATCGACGTTTCTGGAAGCGTGGTGCCGATCGCGGCCAGGACGCTGCCCACCGCACCTTCAGACAGGTTCCGGCGCTTTCCCAGCCATTCGATTGCGTTCGTAAACAGTGCGCAGGCGCCGAGCGTGACCACCACGGATGCGGCGAACAAGAAGACGTAGGCGAGCAGCGTCACGAACGATCCTTCGCTGCACGGCGGCTTTTCGCATAGGCTAATGCCGCTTCCTCCAGCACCGCTCTGACGGGACGTCCGGTCCGCTCGGCGATCCGCTTGCAGTCGAGATATTCCGGCGCGGCCTTGGTGTGGACGGCGTCAACGGCCGCAATCTTGATCCTGACCGTTCCGCCTCGGATCTTCATTGACGCGAACCGTCTCGGAAGAACGTGCCGGCTGATCTCCTGCACCCGGACCCCCAGCGCCGTCGTTTCTTTGAACAACACATTCAGCACCGGATCGACCCCGACGGGCGGCACAAGACAGGCCAGCACAATGGCGGGGCGCCCACGCTTCATAATGACGGGCGTGAGCGTGACGTCCAGGGCCCCTGCAAGGAAGAGCCGGTCCATGATGTGTTCGTAGGTCTGCGGATTGACATCGTCGAGGTTTGTTTCGATTTGGACCACGGTGTCCTGTGCCCGGCCATCCCTGGCGCCTTCCGGGGACAGAAAGACACGAAGGACGTTCGGCCATCCCTTCGGGTTGGCATCCCCGGCACCATATCCGACGGCAACTGGCGTCATCAGCGGCATCGGTCCGAATTCAGCGGTCAGCGTTCTCAGCAGCGCAAGGCCCGTCGGGGTCGTCAGTTCACGCGAAGGTCCGGCGCTGTAAATCGGCACCTGCTTCGCAAGCATCGCGACCGCGGGCCCCGGCGCGGGCAAGATGCCGTGCGCGGAGTGCATCGTCCCGGTCCCGACGTTCACCGCAGACGCCGTGACCCTGCTCACGTCGAGCAGTTCGCAGCAGATGAGCCCGCCGACGATGTCGACGAACGAATCCAAGTCACCGACTTCATGAAAATGCACATGGTCTGTGGAGACGCGATGGGCCTTTCCTTCGGCTTCCGCCAGACGCTCGAACACCGCGAGGCTTTGCCGGCGTAGGTGCGGCGAAAGCCGGCTCGAGGAGAGCACCGTGCGAATGCGGGAGAGCGACAACGGATGCCGGAGATTCGATGAGATGAGCACGTCGATTTTGGTGGCTGAGATCGCCCCACGCTGCACCCGGCGTTTCCGGAGCCTGAACCCCCGTACGCCGAGCCGTGACAGTCCCTTGACCAGCGCTGGGAACGGCGCGCCCGCGTCAACCAGCGCGCCTAACGTCATGTCCCCGCTGATGCCGGAGAAGCAATCGAAGTGTAAGTGAGCGCCCACGTTTGCCCTTTCCACGGTCCGTTCAGCCGCGCCATCTTACCCAACGGTGCGGTGAACGGCAATCACGGTGCGCGCATTGACAGGCCGCAGACACTGTGTTATCCCACAGCGGCACATCGGTTCCTCCTGCCTCCCGGCAACCAGAAGGCCACAGACGACACGACTCATGCTGGGCATTACGACACAACCGACCTGTTTCCGTCTTGTCCCGGTCGTTCTGGCATGGACGATGGCCTGCTCAATGCTGTTCATGTTGTCTCCTGACGCCGTCTCCGCGAAGTCCAAGCCAACCAAGGCGCCTCGCCCCGAGCCGGAACTCAAGGTCCTCGAACTGAAGATCAGCCCTACTCCCTACACGGTATCGGTGGGTGCACTGGAATTTTCTGCGGTGGTCCAACTGCCCAAAGAACTTGACGGCGCCACGATCCTCGAAGTGTCCTCACTCGTCACTTCTCCTTCCAAGACCTCCATTCGTTTCCTTTCCCTGCGCAAGCCTCTGGAATCGGCGGTGGCAACTCCGGTCAGCACGGAGCCGCCAAGGATCTCTGTCGTGCTGACGTGGGATGGCATGGACCACACAAAAACGCCGGCCGAAGCCGGCACGTATCACTTCGAACTCCGAGCCAAGCTCCTTTCAAACGGCGACAAAGGCCCGCGCACGCTCATGGTCTCTTGGCCCAAGCGAGGAACGCTGGAAGTGCGGTAGACCGGCAGGTGTTGTGTGACGGCTTACTTCCGTGAACGGAGGGCTGCCCTCTCCCCCAGCACGTTGATCCGATGTGCGAGGCAGCCGGCGCCAAACCCATTGTCGATGTTCATGACGCCGACGCCCGCCGCGCAGGAATTGAGCATGGTCAAGAGCGCGGCTAAGCCATTGAAGCTCGCCCCGTAGCCGCGGCTGGTGGGGACGGCCACGACGGGACAATCCACCAATCCCCCGACGACGCTCGGCAGTACGCCGTCCATTCCGGCGACCACCACGATGACGTGGGCGTCTGTGAGCTGTTTGTGGCGTCCCAACAACCGGTGGATGCCTGCCACGCCCACGTCATAGAGCGTCTCCACCCGGCTGCCCATGACTTCCGCCGTGATTCTCGCTTCCTCCGCCACCGGGACATCGGAAGTGCCGGCGGTGATCACCAACACCTGCCCTTCCAGCCGCCGTTTGAGATCGCGAACCGCCACAATGCGGGCCGGTTCATGATACACCGCTCGACGGTCGATCCGCTTAATGAGAGCCGCTACCTGAGGAGTCGCCCGCGTGGCCAAGAAGGGCCTGTGATGTTTGAGCAGTGACGCCGCGATGCCGCGAATCTGCTGTGGCGTCTTGCCTTCGCACAAAATCACTTCCGGGAAGCCCTGCCGGATGGAACGATGGTGATCGAGGGAAGCGAATCCCAAGTCTTCGAAGGGCAGTGCGCGCAGCTGTTCCAGCGCCGCGGGCACAGTCACTTTCCCGATTCGCACACGAGTGAGCAAGCGCTCCAGCCGTTCGCGATTCACGGTCCACCCTTTTCCGGTTTGGCGACCCGTTCCATCAAATCGCTCACGGCTTTGCGGCAGGATTTTCCTTCAAATAGGACGGCATTGACTTCGCGAACGATCGGCATCTCCACGCCATGCCGTACCGCCAAGCCGGCAGCCGCCCGGCTCGTTCGCACGCCCTCCGCGACCGCCTGCATCCCTCCCAAGATGGTCTCCAGTTTGTCGCCTTGACCGAGACGAACGCCGACATGATGGTTCCGGCTCAAGGCGCCAGTGCAGGTCAGCACGAGATCGCCGACACCCGACAAGCCATAGAACGTTCTCGGATCCGCTCCCATCGCCACGCCGAGACGCACCATCTCGGCCAGTCCCCTCGTGATCATGGCGGCCCTCGTATTATGTCCCAGACCCAACCCATCGACGACGCCGGCCGCCAGGGCCATCACATTTTTCAAGGCTCCACCCAATTGCACTCCGACAACGTCGCTGTCGGCATAGACGCGAAGAGACGACGTCATGAAGGCGTTCTGGAAGGATTCGACCAACGCCGCATTGGTTCCTGCCAGACACAGCGCCGTAGGCTGTCCCTGACTGACTTCCATCGCAAAGCTGGGTCCGGATAGCACCATGATCCCATCGTGCAACGCGGGAGGCAGCACATCGGTGATGAGTTGCGTCATGAGCTTAAAGGTGTCTTCCTCGACGCCTTTCGAGGCACTCACGATGGGTAGTGGGCGAGAGAGTAAGGGGGCAAGCTGCTGAAGAACGAGGCGAGCCACGTGGGATGGCACGACGAACAGTAGGCCGTCGCACGATTCGACGGCTTCCGCCAGAACGTTCGTCACCTTGAGTGCGGCAGGAAGCGTGACACCTGGCAAGAACAACTGGTTCTCGCGCTTGGCGGCGATCGAATCAAGCACCTCCCGCTCATAGGCCCATAAGGTGATCTGGAGTCCTTTTTCCGCGAGATGCTTTCCAAGCGCCGTTCCCCAGGCTCCGGCACCGATCACAGCAATTCGTTGGGCGGGCGGCATTGTTCAGGATGAGAGTTAGGTGGATGGGATGGATATCGCGTTTCTTCGCATCCAATCGAGCGGCCGGATTATAGGAAGGCCTCCTTCTTCTGTCAACGAAGCGCGTTGTCCACGGACTGTACAACACCGACTCCTGTAGACGACAGGAACACGTGGTCATGGCCTAGAATCTGCGGCTTCTGCAGGTTTTTTGCGATTTTTCCTGGCACATCGTTTGCTCAGCCACGACACGGTTTCACAAATTGCTTCGTGCCTGAGCGTTCGATGGGTAGGATGGCAGCGACACGTACTGCAAGCGAGGACTCGACAATGCACAGGCTGCGAACAATGATAGTGGCAGTCATAGGAGTGAGTCTTCTTCTGGCCATGCTGACAGAGCAAGGGTGGAGACCCTCCATGGCGCAGGCGGAAACCTATGTGGCTGGCAAATTCGGTGTCACCTTGCCTCAGAGCTTGAGCAGTGGCGTCACGACGCAAGAGGGCATCGCGGGACTCGATATGTCCGATCAGGCGCTCAAGACCTCGATCAACGTGGGGGCAAAGCTGGGACACTATTTTTCTCGTGCCAAATGGCTGGGCATCGAGACCGGGCTCTCGTACACGACCCCGCACATCAAGGAAGGGTCGATTACGTTTACCGGACCGGGAGGTTCGCTTAACTCCGGTACGCTGTCAGGGGTCCATCAGCAAATCCTCATTTGGGAAGTGGCGACCCTGCTGGTGCGCTACCCCGGCAATCGTCTCCAGCCCTACATCGGCGTCGGCCCGGCGCTCTTTTTCGGCAGCTTGAAGGGTCCGAGCGCTCCTCCGGGACAGTCCGCCACATCGATCGGGTTCAATGCGGAAGCCGGCGTGCGCTATTTCCTGACGCGGCGTTGGGCCCTTTTCGGAGAAGGCACCTACAACCGGGCGACGCTTTCGTACTCGTCCAACGATAGCAATCCCAATGCAGACCCGTTCGGATTCCGTGCCACGTACAGCGCCTTCACGTTGAATCTTGGCGTGAGTTATCATTTTTAGCGCGCTGTCCCTTCGCCGGCTCTAGCAAAAGACTTTCCATTCCGTGTAGCCTGGAGGGGGTATGAAATCCTGCCCCAGGTGCCGTAAAGAGCTGCCCGAGATCTACCGCTACTGCACAGAATGCGGCAGTCCGCTCGACGCCTCAGTCGTCCCGAGCAGCGCGAAACCTACCCTGTCTCCCGAAGCGCTCAACCTCCAGGTGCTCTATGGCATGGTGGCCGTCCTCGTCCTTGCACTGCTGTTCCCACCGTGGGAAACGCCGCCGACACAGGCGCCGGAGTTTCTGGGACTGCATTTTATTCTGGCACCTCCGACGCCAGACGCCGTGGTGAGCCGGCTGCTGATGACGATCGAACTCGTCACGATCGCAATCGCCGGTTTCTACGGTGCGTTTTTATTCAGACAACGGTAGCGGTGTGAACCGTCGAGCCAAAAGGAGAGAGACCCATCACACGGACAGACGTTGGGTTGCTCAATCCAACGCTAATGTCAGGCACTTCGCAGAACCGCCCGATTTCATGAACTCATTCAAGGGAACTTCGTGCGGTTCATAGCCGCGGGCGCCCAACCATTTCATGGTCTCCGGACAGCCGGCCGGCAGCACGACGTGCTTACCCACGCAGACCGCGTTGCAGGCGAATTTGAGTGCTTCCGCTTCGGGCACCGCAAACCAATGAGTGGCCGGAATGCGTTCTGCAATGGCCGACTGTGCGTACTGGTCAAATGCGGCGGGATAGTACAGCAGTTCTCCTCCGCTCAGGGGGCAGAAGCAGGTATCCAGATGGTAGAACCGGCCGTCGACGAGCTCCAGGGGGAGAATCTCGCGTTCAAATATCTCGCTCAGAATCGGGAATGCGCGGAATTCCGATCGTTGCCTGTAACCGCCGAACCAACCATCAGCAAAGCCGAGAAGGTCACCTGCACCTTCGAAATACATGTCCGCGTCGAGCATCACGATTTCGTAGCCATGCTCTCGAAACCAGCCTTCAAAATGCGCCTCTTCAGGTTGCCGCTCGGCATAACGAAAGTGGCTGGGTACGGCCCTGCGGCCGACGACAACCCCAGCGTTGGCAGTGAACACGAGGTCCGGCAATCCTCGAACAGGCGTCATCCGCTCAAGCACGGCGCCCACGTCGCGTTCAAGCACCTCCATTAACCGGTGCCACTGCCCCACTGCCGCTTGCGGATCCACCATGTTGGACCGGCGCATCCATGGATTGATTTCGTAATCGATGCTGAAGTAGTCGGGTGGGCAGACCAACAACCGGCTCATCGCTCAGCCCTTCCAGCCTAGGGAGCCCATCCATGAATCATCTTCTACTGCGGCGGCCGATCTGCGGCCATCTGCTTCGTTCTCGGCATGACCCAACCCTCCACGTAGCGCAGTGACTACGCATCGGCTTGTCTCACGCCTGCGGCCTCGCAACTGACCGTATCTCGCCTGCCTCGCGACCAAGAGAGTCATGCAGGGGCTCCCAGCTCTCTTGCGACATCCCGCAAGAAAGACGCGGCGTCCATGACCAGCCCTACGGCTTGAAAGCTGCCACGGTCCGCCAGCTTGGTCGGTACAGCGGGATTGACGTCGACGCACACCGTCGGGATCGTCGCGGGCAGCAGATTGCCGGTGGCCACCGCATGCAGGGTAGAGGCGACCAGCAATGCCAAGCCAACTCCCGGAATGGTCGCGCGCATTGCAGCCTGCGCCGTCACCGAATCGGTGATGACGCCGGGCAACGGCCCGTCGTCTCGAATCGTCCCTGCCATGACCACATGAACGCGACGCCTGACGCATGACGCCATGATCCCCTGCTTGATCACCCCCGTCTCCACCGCTTTCTCGATGCTTCCGATGCCACGCACCCGATTGATGGTGCGCAGATGATGTTCATGACCATGAGGCACGACTCTTCCGGCCGACAAGCCATAGCCCAAGGACGTCCCATAGAGATCCGCTTCCATGTCATGCGCGGCCAACGCGTTTCCGCAGAACAGCACGTGCACGAATCCTTCGTCGATGAGCCATGTCAAGGCATCACGCCCTCCCGCATGGATGATCGCCGGCCCTCCAGCCACCAGCACCTTGCATCCGTCCTTCCCGGCCCGATGCCCCTCGCGCAGCTGCTGCATGCGTTTCGCCACGTCAGCGATGATGTGGCCGTGGGGCCGCTCCGCCGACACCTGCGACTCCATGAAGCTGAAGACGTCACGCTCCTCGGGCCGCCGCAGAGGAGTCACTCGAATTCCGCTTCGTCCAATCACCACGGCATCACCGCGCGCGACGCCGGCCATCGGCACTGCGTGCGCACGGGATCTCTTCTGATCCACGACGATGCCGAGATCCATCTCCATCCCTTCGACATCGATCCATTGACCCGCGAGCCTGACCTGGGTGGGTAAATGCGTGGTCGCATAAAAATCCTCAGGAAATACGCCATCGGCGGGTGCCGCCCGATACTGACAGTCGGAGTCGCCTTCTACCGAGGCACCGTGCGGCTGAATGGCCCGAAGAATGTCCGAGAGCAGCTTCGCGGATCTGGCTCGCACCACAATGCGTGCCCGAGAAGCTTCGTTGCGTGTTTTTCCAATCGAGACCTCTTCGAGATCGAAGGTCCCTCCTGTCATGAGGATGGTATCCAACACCTTCGCCAAGATGAGCGAATCGATGATGTGTCCGCTGAGCACGACGGTTTCTTGGGCAGCCATCGGCACACTCCCTTGTTTTAATGTTATCACGCAGACGAGAATCGCCGGGGTCGTTGGGATTCCGCGTCGTTGCCCTGTCAGCCCGCCTGCGGGGTTTTCATTAACTCGCGCAGGACGCTCGTGGCATAGGCGCCCGGCGAAAGGCTGAAGGCCAGCGTGAGCACCGACCCGTCGAGGCTCCATTCAGGTTCAACCAGCGGCACCCGAAGGGATCGGCGTTCCCCCCGGAAACCGCAGGCTTTGGCTGCCTCAATCAGGCGTTCGGGCGTGGAGCCCTGTTCGATGACGACGGTCCGCTCAATCTCGCCCGGCTCGTCGGTGGCCCACGACACTCGTGAGCCGAAGAGAATCCCCGTGGGACTAATCTCGAACCGGTCGGCTCGCGGCTGCTCCTGGGCGGCATCGTGGACCGGGAAACAGGCACCGTTGTCCATTTTCATGGCCCAATCGCCGATGAGCATGCGATCGATGCGATCGATCCGACGCGACAGCATCTGGTTAAACAGGTACGATTGAAAGGTGTTGACATACCACATCCGCTTGGCACGACTCATTGTCGCTCGTTGAAACCCGTCAGTGAGCAGCGCGGCGCCGACCTGATAGTTGTCTCCGGTTTTGCCTTGCCGCTGTGGGCCAAAATAGTTGGGGATGCCCCTGCGCGACAATTCCTCGAGAATCGCCGGTACGGCCTCTCCGGCTCCTGCACTCACGTCGCGGATGACCAATCGGAACCGGTTGCCGGCATGATGTCCGGGGCGCAAGCGATTTCGATGGCGTCCCAACACTTCAATAGCCAGAATGTGCCCGTCAAGTTTCAGCCGAGACACCCGTTCTTCCGGCACGCCGTGAAGTGAGACGAGTTGCGTGGTCACCGCCCTGGCATCCTTGAGACCCGCGGTCCCGATGCCTTGCACCTTGACGCCGAGGGTGGATGACATCTGGCGAACCAGATCGGGCGTCGAGAGCAATCGTTTGGTCACCCTGAGATAGAGGTGTTCACCCTCACCGCAGGGCAGATACAGGGGGCGCTCATCGACACGGAAATCCTCTGGTTCTGAGCGAATCCGTCCTCCGATCCCTGCGACGCCATGGGTGAGATACGGCAACTGACTGGATGATCGGGTCCCGTACGCTTCCATGGTATACTCCAGGTGATGCGTCCCCCGTCTGCCATACCGGCAGCGACCCTGGCCGTCTTCTTGTCCGCCTTCACGGAAGGTGAGGCACGATCTGCCTTGGTCGCTGACAATGGCGTCTTCCCAACCTTTGCCGGGTACATCGCCAATCAGGTCGGCATCGACAAGGAAGCCTTCGCACAGGCCAGCACCTGCCTGTCATGGTTCTATAAAGGGTTGAAGGCACCGCCCTCACCAGCGGTGCAAGGGATCGCATGGCACCTCCCCGTTCTTCTGCTCGAGCCCGAACGCGATTGCCCTCGCCACTATCCCGGCGGCATGGAAACGGCACGGGATGATTTTGCGAAGAAACAGGCCTTGCTGTCCGTAAGCCTAACCGTCTACGAATTTGCGTTGGTCGCAGACCACAACGACGATGATCAATACAATGCCGCCGAACTCCGGGATTTGTTTCATTCGCTTTCGCTCACCTATGATGCCGCCACTCCGCCCCGCGCCGCTGGTGCGACATTAACCGCCCGGTTCGACCAGTGGTACCGCTCCAGGAATCTGGAGGAAGTCATGCAGGGTATGAGCGCCCTTTATGAGCAAGGGTATCGCATGACCCCACATGACCGCGCAGAACTCGATCGGGTCATGAAATGATCAGACGCATCGTTTCCTGGCCCGATCGAGTCCGTACGTACATTGGACATAGCCTCAGCGAGCCGTTCTATCGATTTTTTCGTCTCTTCCCTCATTGGGAAAGGGGCTTGGATCGGCACGAGATCACCTACCTGTACCACGTGCATGGACCGCTTGCAGGCCGCCGAGCCATCCATCTCAGCGATCTTCACGTGGACCGGCATCAATCCCGGCATGACGAGGTCATTCGCTCGGTCCGCGACCTTCGGCCCGACTGGATTTTCATCACCGGAGATCTGCTGAACGTGCCCGAAGGAGTGCCGCCCCTGTTCCAGTTTTTGGCACGCTTGCGGGAGATTGCCCCGGTCTTCATCACCCTGGGCAACCATGACCATTACAGCGGTGTGCCGATCTCGGAGTATACCGAGCTGGCAGACCGGCATAAAATCACCTTGCTCGTGAATCAAAGCACATTCATTCCGGCCGGGACCGGTGAGCTCGCGATCGTCGGCGTCGATGATCCCTCGCTTCACCGCGCCGATCTGCGATGCATTCCGCCGCCGGCACAGGACCGCTTTACACTGCTCTTGGCGCATGCGCCCAACATCCTCGACATGCTGGACGAGGAACATGCCGTCGACCTGATTCTGTGCGGTCACAGCCACGGCGGTCAATGGCAGATCCCCGGAGTTCCGACCTTTTGGCTTCCGCCCGGATGTCGCGGCCGTATCTCCGGACCACATCACAACGCCCGCCACCGGATGTATGTGAATCGCGGCCTCGGATGGTCTTTCCTGCCTTTTCGATGGAACTGCCGCCCGGAAATCGCCGTCATCACCTGGACCAACTAACAGCACTCGCACACAACCGCCTAATCCTCCTCTCTTACCGTTCAATTCGCCCATCGCGGAGCAGAGGACGATCTTGGTTCATGCGCCCATCCGCTCCAACGCCTCTTTCGCCCGGCTCCTTACGGTCTGGTCCCAATCTTCTTCCATCACCGCGACCAAGCGTGCTTTGGTTTCGATGGCCCGGAGCCGGCCGAGAGCGAGCGCCGCGCAGGAACGGACATAGGCATGATCGTCCTCGAGGGCCTTGACGAGCAAAGGCACGACGCTCAAATCCTGTAGCACGCCAAGATGGCTCGCGGCCATTCCCCGGAGGCGATGCTGTTTATCGCCGACCGCCCGTTGCAACGTAGTGGCAAACAATTCTTTGAGCGCCGGCAGTTCAGACTCGACGCCCTCCAGGCGATAGTTGTTGACTTCGACCAATGCAAATGCGGTTTCCAATCGCTTGTCAGGATCGGTCTCCCGAGCAAAGCGCGCCAAGAGCATCCCGCGCCGGCGCAGGCGTTGTTGACGCCTTCGGACGCCACGGACGATGATCCAGACCATGACCAGGCAGACCGCCGCGAGCAGCGCGATCGGAATCGCTTGGTCGATGAGGTAGTCCTGCGTGTCCAGCGATAGCCGTTTCCATATCCACACGGCCGTAATCACGGTTCCGAGCAAGATTGCAATCGCGCTGACATTGGCCTGTCCCGAGATAGGATGCGTCATAGGGCCGGCATCATAGGAGGCCGTGGCGACGGCGTCAACGACACCAGCGGCTTGACGGTCATACGTATTCGCTTTATTCTGCAATCTCTTCATGGAACTGCCGCATCTGAAAGACGATCCTCACCTCAAAGTACTCCGTCCCTTGGTGGAAGCCTACCTGGCCTTTTCCCGCATCGATAACCGCCATATCAGAGCGCTCCGTCTGACGCCGTCACAGTTCGACGTCCTCGTGACGCTGGGCGACACCACCGGGCTCACCTGCTCGCAACTTTCATCGCAGACCCTCGTGACGAAAGGCACCTTGACCGGAGTTCTCGATCGGTTGGCGAGCAAGGGGCTGATTCGTCGAGAATCCGTCGCCGGCGACAAGCGCCGAACGAAGATCAGATTGACGGAGAAGGGCCATGCCGTGTTTCAGAAGGTCTTCGCAGCCCACATTGCCTTCATCCGGCCCTTTTTCGAACGGGCCCTCTCGCAGCAGGAGGTGGAGACCGCGCGGCGGCTGCTCATCCGGATGCGCGACAGCTTTCAATCAAGGGAGAACGGCCAAAGCTAAGATCGCGCCGGGCGCGCCCGGCATCGGCAGATCTGAGCGGCAGCCACGCTATGCGCCTTACCATCCTTGGATCCGGCACGAATGTCCATCCAACAAGAGCCGCCGCCGGCTATCTCATTCACACCGACCAGGTCATGTTGCTGGATTTCGGCCCGCGCACCCTCATGAATCTCGTCAAAACCGGTGTCAACCGGCATCGTATTACGCATATCCTGTTTTCGCACTACCACGCCGATCACTTCTCGGACTTCATCACCTACCTGTTCGACGAGATCATTTTCGCCAAATTTGAAGGCGGGTCCCGGCCGCCGTTGACCGTGATGGGGCCGCCGGGGACCAGCCGCCTGTTCCGTACGATGTTCGGATTGTTGCCCGGGTTTGATCAGACGCCGTTCCCGGTCCGCTACCGAGACCTGAGTGATCGTGCCTTCCGCATTGGAGCCACAAAAATCATTCCCACCACCGTGCTTCATGTGCCCGGCTTGCATTGCCTCGGGTACCGGGTGGAATACCAAGGGAGAGCGCTCGCCTACTCTGGCGATTCTCAATATTGCTCCCCGCTCGTGCGGCTCTGCGGCGACGCGGATCTCGCCCTGCTGGACTGTTCGTTCCCAGCCAGTCGTCCAAATCCCGTGCACTTGCACGCCGGCCAGTGTGGACAGGTGGCCCGTGAAGCCGGAGTGGGCCGCCTCATCCTCTCGCATTTTTATCCGATTGCCGAGCGATACGACGTCAAGGCACAGGCAGGAGAGGCGTTCGACGGGCAGATCACGAAGGCGAAAGATTTACTTCGAATCGAGCTCTGATGCAGACGGCTACAGTCCACCTTCCTTGATCTCACAGCCTAGGATTTCCATGAACTTGGTCAGACGGGTTTGGCGGAGAGTATCGTCCAGCTTCGCATAGATCGCGAGGAGGTTCTTGAGCATGCGCGAGAGGATCGCACGCACGGCGCTGTGCTGGAGATACCGTTCGTCGAAGCCGTACCCGGCTTCGGTCAAGAAGCGCTGGCAGTTCTTTTCGGTGAGCAGTGCGCCGCCGTTGAAGCAGTCGACAAAGATTTTGTAGCGGTCTGATTCATATTTCACGAGGAAGTGTCCCGGCATGCCGATGCCGTGCACAGGCAGGCGCAGGCGCTTGCCGATCAACAGATAGACGATGGAGAGGCTGATCGGGATTCCCGTGCGCCGGTCAATGACACGATTCAGGTAGGTGTTTTCGACTTCATAGTAATTCTTGGTGTTGCCCTTGAATCCCTGCTCAGCAAACAGGTATCGGTTGAGCGTCTTGACGGTTTCCTCGCCGGAGGCGCGCGGCCCGATGCGGTCACGCACTTCCTGCGCCATCTCGTCCAGCAGACGGACATACCCCGGCACGTCCAGCGACGGATACGCGTACCGCGCGATCAGAAAGGCGCAGTGCTCCAGATCGATGCGGTCCTCCGGCAACGCCGCTTGCGCGATCAGTTCGTCTTCAAGCTTGCCTCCGCGGATTTCTTCGAGCACCGAGGCAATGCGTTCCGCCATTTCCGGCTGTTCGATTTCAGCTTCCTGAAGGAGGGGAACCGCCGAAGGACCGATATCGATCAATCGGCCGCTGATGGTCTGGACGATTTTTTCGTCCTCGTCGGCAAGGAGTCGGATCAGGGCGCGGATCTGACTTTCTGGGATGACCATCGTTCTCTTCTTACCAGCCCATCCGCATGACGGTCAATGTGCCGCGGCCCTATCCCATGGCCCGGCGAAAGGCTTTGGCGCCGCCGTACAAACACAGCGCATCGAACACGATCATCACCACCACGACCATCGCCACGTGCGGAAGCGCTTCGCTCCAGCTGGAGAGTATCAGCGGCCGCACCGCGTCGATCACCCATGTCATCGGATTGAATTTCGCCAACAGGCTCATCCAGCCCGGCATGGCGGTCAACGGCACCAAGGCTGAGCTCAAGAATATCATCGGTAGCGAGAGAAATCCCAGCACAGAGAAAAAATCCCCGTGACTCTTGACCGAAAACGCCATGGCCATCGAGATCGCCGTCAACCCCACGCCGAACATCATGCCGATGATTAAGATCGCGGCGATGCCGAGTAAGCCGGTCGCGGGCTGTACGCCAAACAGAAAGGCCACCGCAAGGATGACCAACACTTGAAGCGAAGTGATGGTCATGACGAAGAGGAACCGGCTCAAGATCACGGAAGTTCGATGGATCGGCGTCGACATGAGCCGCTCCAAAAAGCCGTTCTCCTTGTCGAACAACAAATCCACGCCGCCGGCCAAGCCATTATTGAGGACGGTCATGACGACGACGCCTGCCGCTAAAAAGCTGATGTAATTGGGTGCCTGTGTCACTTGCGAATCTGCGGCGCGCTGGAAGAGATTGCCGAAAAAGATCAGCCAGAACAGCATGGGCTGGACGAGCGTGAAGAGCATGCTGAATTTCTCGCGGCTCAGCCGGAGCACCCACCGCATCGTTAAGGCGCTGATTTCCTGCCAATACTGGTTCATGACGTTGATCTACCCAATTTGGAATGTGTCTCACGGCTCATGGCCCATCACTCGCCGGGACCTCTTCGATGCGTCGACCCGTGTGCGCGAGAAACACGTCGTCCAGGCGCGGCCGATTGTACTGGATGAACTCGACGCTGCACCCGGCACGGTTGGCGCATTCAAGGATAATGGGCAGCGCCTTTTCGGGGGATTCGACACGGATGTCAAGGCCTTTCGACGTCGCTCTGACCGCCTTGATCGCGGGTTGGCCTTTCAACACCGATTCCAGTGAAGGAATCTTGACCGTTTCCTTGAGCGTCAGCGAGACGATGTCTCCGCCCAGCCCGACCTTGAGCTCGAGGGGGGAACCGATGGTCTTGATCACGCCACCGTCGATAATCGCCAGCCGGTCGCACAACTGATCGGCCTCGTCCAGATAATTGGTCGTCATGACGACCGTCATGCCGCGCGTCTTCAACAGCCGGATATAATCCCAGATCTTGAGCCGGCTCTGCACATCGAGCCCCAGGGTCGGTTCGTCGAGAAACAGGACGTTGGGGTTGGGTAAGAGACCGCAGGCAATATCGAGCTTGCGTTTCATCCCTCCCGAGTAGGTCTTGGCCGGACGATCGGCGTGCGCTTCGAGTTCCACGAGCTTCAACAATTCGGCGATCCGCCGGCGCGCCTCGTCCTTCGTGAGGTGATACAAGGCCCCCAGCAGTTCCAGATGCTCCCTGCCGGTGAGAAACCGGTCGATGGCTCGCTCCTGCGGGACATAGCCGATCAACTGCCGGACGCGATCGGCATCGCGCACACTATTCAGGCCGAGGATCGTGGCACAGCCGGACGTCGGCGAGAGAAGGGTAATCAGTGTGCGCAGCGTGGTGCTTTTACCGGCGCCGTTCGGCCCCAGGAGACCGAAAACTTCGCCGGCATAGACCTGGAATGAGATGTCCTTGACGGCGAGATGGCCGTCATACGATTTGGACAGATGGGAGACATCGATCGCGACCGCCCGATCCATCACCCCCAGCCCTTCGCGCCATGATGATCATGCATCAGGAATTGAATGAGATCGCTGAGGCGACGAGCCTGTTGATGGAGACTCAGGGCTTCCAACAGGAATTGCTTCTCCAGCGGCGTGCAATCCAGATAGGTGGACAGCGTATTGACGAGGATGTCGTCACTCACGTCTTCGCGAAACCAGCCTTGCCAAGTGGGGGCATCCTGACGTGACCGGAGATACTCTTCCAGGGTCGTCACCAGCCGTAGCCGAACGGCAGGATCCAGTGAGGGTTCCGCTTCTCTCGCCATTAGCGAAATCGAGGCCCGGCGATAGGGCTTGTCCTGAAATTCTTCGGTAATCTCAAATCGCTCCAGACCCTGGAGCAGAATGTTGGATCGGCCGTCCGCGAGCGGCTGCACACTGACCAGCCGTCCGACGCAGCCCATCGTGAACACGGGGGGATTGCCGTAGTATTCCGACTCCCAGCCTTCCTTGAGCAGCGCGATGCCGATACACTGACCGCCCATAACGGCGTCGTCAACCATCTGACGATACCGCGACTCAAAGATGTGCAGGGGAAGATAGGTCTTGGGAAACAGGACGACGTTTGGAAGCGCGAACACCGGGATCTGAGAGGGAATAGGAAACGGCGCGCTCTTGTCGGACGGCTCCGGTTCGTGATGTTCCCGCTCGCGATCGGTTTGCATGTGGCCACGATAGCCGATGGCCGGCAAAATTGTCAACGGCGGGATAGCCGTTTTCGAGCGCGCAGGCAGCGCAGAAATCCCTCGTCATTACTGGCGATTTGTGGCTTTCAGCCGCCGCATGTTATAAGCGCCACACCTCGTACATGGAAACGCTGTGATGACTGTCGGGCCACGATTGCTGCTTCTCATCTGCGGCCTCATTCTCGTTCCCGCCGTGTCGGCGGACAGCGATCCCTTCACTCAGGCACGAGAAGGGTATCGCTACCAATTCCCACGCGACCACGGCTCGCACGATACATTCCGCACCGAATGGTGGTACTACACGGGAAACCTCACGACGAAAGACGGCCGCGCCTTCGGCTACCAACTCACGTTCTTTCGCCGCGGAATCCCGCAGGATCAGGTCGAGACATTGCCCTCGAAATGGTCCATCACACAGCTGTATCTCGCGCACTTTGCCGTGAGTGACCTACAGAAGGGCCGGTTTCACTATGCGGAAAAGCTCAGCCGGGCCGCTCTCGGCAAAGCGGGAGCAGAGGCTGAGCGCTTGCACGTGTGGATTGATCGATGGCGCATCGAAACGCACGGGCCGCAGGCGTCTGGACGTGACGCCTTCGCGCAGATCCTCGAAGCCTCCGAGGGTGACCTCGCCATCGCGTTGACCGTCGTGCCTGACAAACCCTTGGTCGTGCACGGCACCGCAGGAATCAGCCGCAAGGGCACCGAGAACGGACAGTCATCCCATTACTATTCATGGACCAATCTGGCGACGAGGGGACGCCTCACGATCGGGGGGGAATCGTTCGAGGTCACGGGGACCAGTTGGATGGACCACGAGTTCGGATCCGCCGACTTGAGTCCGGACCTCGTCGGATGGGATTGGTTCAGTCTCCAGATGGCCGATCAGACGGAGGTGATGCTCTATCGCCTGCGGCGTGCCGACGGGTCAGCCCATCCTGTCTCGAGTGGCACGTTCATCGAGCGGGACGGCGGAGCCCATCCTCTATCCCTCAAGGATTTCACGTTGGAGCCGACCACTTTTTGGACCAGTCCGCTCAGCCACGCTCGTTATCCGCAGCGATGGCGACTGACCGTGCCGTCGAGAAACCTTACGCTCGAACTGATTCCACGCATGCACGAGCAGGAGCTTCGGACGAACCGCAGCACCCAGGTGACCTACTGGGAAGGGGCAATCGAGAGCGTGGGCACCTCCGGCGGTAAGCCTATCACCGGCCTGGGCTACATGGAATTGACCGGATACGCCGAACGCTTCTCGAAGAAGCTGTAGAACGAGGCACGCGCCATGCCGATTTGCCGTATGTGGATGTTCCCTCATCTGGCGGCCATCGTTCTGATGCTTTGCCTCAGCGGTTGTCAGAAGGACAGTGAAGCCATCGTGTCGATTGCCCTGCACCCCAGCAACCCGAAGATTCTGTATGTGGCCACCAATGACGCCGTATACAAATCCCGCGACGGCGGAGACTCCTGGGAAAAATTTCCAAGCTTCAGTGCCCGGCGGGTAACGACGGTGGCGATCGATCCTCAGCTGCCCGCAACCGTCTATGCCGGCACGATGGGCGACGCAGTCTATAAGAGTCCGGACGGGGGACAGCATTGGCTGCCGTACAACGTCGGCCTCAAAGAACACGTGTCATTTGTCAATCAGTTCGTCTTTCATCCGGCTCTCAGCGAGAAAATCTACGCCGCCACCACCGTCGGCGCCTTCTATACGAAAGATGCGGGACGTGAGTGGGAAGAGCGGATGAACGGGATGAAGGAGGTCCACATCGTCACCGCGATCGCCATCAATCCGAAGGACCCCGCTGTGCTCTATGGAGGCACGACTGGCGGAATGTACCGCTCCGAGGATGGCGCAACGACCTGGACGAAAATCAACAATGGCCTGATCCCCGAAAGCGAACTGATGGCTTCCATGGCCCTCGGGGTCAACGCCATCGAAATCAACCACGTCAATACCGACGTCGTGTATGCGGGAACAACCAAGGGGTTGTATCGCACGAGCAACAAGGGAGAGACCTGGGAACGGATCGGGCGATCGATCACCGAACTGTTTATCAGTAGCATCGTGCTCCACCCCAGCGATCCGTCAGTGCTCTATGTCGGAGGACCCGGCGGAATCTGGAAGAGCGATGATGGGGGGGATACATGGGCGACCAGAAATGAGGGACTGGCCAGTCTCAACATCAGGGCGCTCGCGATGGACCCCAAAGATCTTCGGACGTTGTATGCCGGCACGAACGGAAGCGGCCTCTATCGCTCCACTGATGCCGGGGGGACATGGACCGGGGTCCCGCTCAAAGCCGCGGCTGCCCGCAGTTGACCTCCTCATACCTTGCTGCGCCCACGTGATTCCGTGGCCATTGTCAGTGTGCACGAGCATACCGTATCATTCTTCGCCATGACCCACCCGACCGCCGCCCAATCGGATTTCGTTCTGGCGCTCCGCGAAGAATTCCGCGCTCATTTGGAAACGTTCTACTCGCAGCTCAAACTGGCGCCTCCCTATGAAAGCGTCGAGAAGGCCATCCGTTCCCTGACGACAAATGTGCACGGCCTGCCGAACGCTCAACGGGCTCGTCTTGCGCAAGATCCTGGGCAGAAATGGGAACAGTTCCGCCGGGCGTTCGAAACGTCGGGACTCGCCAAGAAACATCGCGGCATCATTGCAGGGTTGGCGCGGAACCGAGAGGGTCTCGGGTTGCCCGCGGAGTACGACCATTTTCTGGATTTGTTCACGTCAAATCCCCCTAGGCCTTCCTGAGGAGACACTCGTCGGATCATCCACGACGGCTTTCAGTTCGTCGTACACTTGAGCGAGACGACTGCTCTCCAGCCGATAGGAGAACATGACGGTCACAATCCCGAATGCGAACACGAGCAGCCCGACGCCTAAAATGCCAGCGCCCATCAAGAGACCGCTCAGCGACTCGAACCCGCCCTGCGTTCCGTAGGTGATCATGAAAGCCGTGGTGCCCAGCCCGACAAGAAGAAACCAGACCAGGGTAATGATGGCTGACGACCAGGGAACTCGCTTGATGCACACGGCACGAACTCCCTGTTCGTCGGGCATCAAGTGAATGAGGCCCTTGAGCGGCCAGGCCGTTCGAAAACCCACGGCGAACAACCGATATTGTGGCCGTAATGCAATCTGCCGGATCTCCGGGTAATACCGGGCAATGCCGTGAGGAAGTGTGAGGGCGCCATCTGCATCGACGCGGGCTTCCAGGCGCATCAGACTTTGTAAGGAAAATCGATCCACGGTGCGGCCAATTCCACACCCATAACGTCCGGCATCCGGAGTCAGGCGGACAAAATAGAGCCAGTCTCCGAGAATCAACCCGAGGAACAGAACTCCCGCAAACAGTCCCGCAAGGATCATGGCCCTAGTCGCTTCCGCAGTGTAAGAAACCGTCAATGGTTGATCATAGCCGGACGCAAGGCTGAATGCCCTAGCATTTCCCTAGGTCCAAATCAATTCTGTTGACTCGCTATCTGGAGTTGGTTATTGTAGCGAAGGTTTTTGGGTTGGCGGGTTCCTCGCTCCATTCAGGCGCTCCGCCGGTACGGATTCTCCTGGAATATTCTCGCAATTCCTCCCTGCTTCGAGCAGAAGCAGGAGTCTGATGTGTGGTTGGAGGTGACATGGATTTGCACAAGGTCGAGCGGGTCTATACGTCCTACGCCGGTGTATACGATAAAATTTTCGGCAAGGTATTTCACGAAGGACGTGAGTCCGCCATCCGCAACCTAAACGTCCAACCCAACGAGCGGATCCTTGAAGTCGGAGTCGGCACCGGCATCGCCCTCCCCATGTATCCTCGGCACTGCGAGATCATCGCCATCGATTTCTCAGAAGGCATGTTGGAAATCGCCAGGAAGCGCACGGCCGAGCATCAAATGAGCCACGTGACCTTGCATCGCATGGACGCCGGCGCCATGGAATTCGAGGACAGCACCTTCGATACCGTCGTGGCGGCCTACGTGGTGACGGCCGTCCCCGACTACCGTAAGGTGGTCAGTGAAATGATCCGCGTCTGCCGTCCCGGCGGCCGCATTATCATGCTCAATCATTTCAGCAACGAAAATAAGATGGTGGCGGCAGTCGAGAAAGTGATTTCACCACTGACGAAGCATCTGGGCTGGCGGACCGACCTCTCATTGGATAATGTTCTGGATGGCACGGAACTGCACGTGGCCCGGAAGCAGAACGTCAATCCTCTCCGCTTTTGGGCCCTTGTCGAATGCGTCAACTGCAAGAACGGGCATAGCATCACGCATAAGAAAGGCGCCGCCTACGCCAACGGGACGACAGTCTACACCCCCAGCGCGCTTGGGGCCGGAGCCACGAACGAAGAAGCCCTCGCCTGACCGGCTATTGGTCCGTTTTCCTTGTGTTCGTCCACCGCAGCTGCTCCAAGGACTTCCAACTGAGCCATTCTCCGCCGGGAATGATCGTATTGCCGACCAGGCACTGACCTGAAAAGCGGCGCACGATGAGGTCGGACAGACAGGATAGCAAACGGTTCGCCGCCGTCCCGTGCGAGCCGTTGACGTGCAGCAGCATCCCGAATCCCGGCCCATCCAGCGGTCCGTACAGCATGACATGCACCGCAGACTGCTCAATGGCATCCGCGCCATGGGCCGGCAGCAATGTTCCCTCCCACCGGATCAGCGATGCATCGTGTTGCGGCGCCTTGGCCTTCTTCCATGTGCAGGGCATCCCGGCACTATCCAACTCCCCGAGCAGCCATTCGATGGTCGGCCATTCGGCGGTTGGACTCTGGAAGGTCCAACGCGCGACCGGTTCACGCGTTCGGTCATCACTCGACGGCATTGACACTTCCTCGAGCTGAGCCTCGTCACAAACCACGTACAGTTCCCCTTGCGGATCAAACCAGAATCGCAGCTTCCCGGCCGTACACTCCGCGTGAATCACGCTGAGGCTGGAGCAGTCGGCGCCCTCCTGCTCGAACACTGAAAAATCGGTGACCCCTCTCATGGTGAGCTTTGCCACTCGTTCCATGTGACGAAGACTATACCGCATGACCACCGTTACGACGGTATCGGCAAGCACTTCGCGGCCCGATCCTTCATCGAACAGACGGCGCTTCGACATCTGCACATCGGTGACATAGCCGCCCCTGAATCCGTCCGTGTGGCCCAGCAGCCACCGGAGATCCTCCACGTCCTTGATAGGCATCTGCATGGTGGGATTGTAACGCAGGATGCTGCGAGAGGCTAGAGAATGACGACGGGCTGGAAGCCCCGTCCTGACTCGCTGGAGGAGAGTGGCGCCCGCAAGGGGGGTTATGCACATCCCACGCGTTCGCCCCTGAGGATTTTGCCGGTCTGATCCGCAAAAAAATGGAGCTGGCAATTGACGTTGCCGCCGTACAGAGGAAGGAGTTCATAGGCGTCCGCCTGCCCTGGCATGCGATCGATGGCGAAGTCCCAGACCATCTGGATCGTGCCATCCTCCATCTGATGGGGGTGGAGATTGGGAGGGCCGAGTTCCACATAGAGGTCGGTGACCTGTCCGCCGACCCATCGCTTAATGACATCGTCCCAGGTCTGATACGGCCCGGCCACATCGCGCTTCGCTGCGTCCTTACTTTCCGTGGCACACCCCGACAGGAGGACACCAGAAAGGCACAGGACACAAAGGATTCGATAACCCATCGTCAACCTCATCTCTCAGTTCCTTGCGGTTCGTCGAGCAGCTTTTCGTAGACCTTCAAGTCGTTCTCTGAGAAGCAACAAAACATGACCTCACTGAGGCCAGTGGGCTTTCCTGCGAACTCGCGAGTGGCGGTAATGGCAATCCTGGCGGCTTCATCGAATGGATAGCCATAAATTCCAGTACTGATGCTCGGGAATGCCAAGGTCGTAATCCCTTTGTCGTTGGCAAGTGCCAAGGATGTCCGATAGCAGGAGGCAAGCAACTCCGGTTCACCTCGCTGGCCGCCATGCCACACAGGCCCGACGGTGTGAATGATGTAGTCGGCTGGGAGACGATATCCCTTCGTCAATTTGGCATCGCCGGTCCGGCAACCACCAATCAGACGGCATTCATTCATCAACTCGGGTCCAGCTGCACGATGAATCGCACCGCACACACCGCCCCCCGGAAGGAGTGATTCATTCGCAGCATTCACGACGGCGTCGACATGCAATGTGGTGATGTCGGCCTGAATCGCCCGAAGCGTGGTGGCCATGACGCAAGGGGGCCCTTCACAATCGGGGGCGAGGATAGTGTGAATACGTGAACCTGTCAATGCAAACGTCCTGCATCCGGCCCGCCGTCTATCCTTCTCCTTGTCCGTCGCATTCAAGCGTTGATTACCGGCGTAGTCCTGAAGTAGCCTAGAAGGCTTGTTTCGCACGAAGCTTCTTTGTAGATAAGGAGATGTGTCGATCATGGCCGGCTTCCCCATCGAAGTGGCGACCCGCATCAAGACATTGCCGCCCTATTTGTTCGCTGCCATCGATAAGATGAAGCAGGCGGCCATTGCCCGTGGAGTCGATATCATCAATCTCGGCATCGGCGATCCCGATTTGCCAACTCCTGCCCCCATTATCGAGAGCCTTGCCCAAGCCGCCAAGAATCCCAAACACCATCAGTACCCGTCCTATGAAGGCATGCTGTCGTTCCGCAAAGCAGTGGCCGACTGGTATCAACGACGATTCGGCGTCAAGCTGGATGCGGCCGACGAGGTACTCACGCTCATCGGTTCCAAGGAAGGCATTGGTCATATTCACCTGGCCTTCGTCGATCCCGGCGATGTCGTGCTCGTGCCCAGCCCTGGCTATCCGGTGTACCCGGTTGGCACAAGCTTCTGCGGCGGCGTCTCGCATCTCATGCCGCTCACCAAGGCGAATGGCTTCTTGCCCGACCTCAATGCGATTCCGAAGGAGGTGGCCAGAAAAGCCAAACTCATGTGGCTGAATTCGCCGAATAATCCCACCTCGGTCGTCATGACGAAAGAGTACTTCACGCGAGTCGTCGCATTCGCGCAGGAACACCAGATCATCGTCTGCCATGATGCGGCCTATTCGGAGATTTATTATGACGGCCAGCGTCCGGCAAGTTTCATGGAAGTCGACGGTGCGAAAGACGTCGGCGTCGAGTTTCATTCTCTGTCCAAGACCTACAACATGACCGGCTGGCGGCTCGGGTTTGCCGTCGGCCACAAAGAGGTACTCGCCGGGCTCGGCAAGGTGAAGAGCAACCTGGATTCGGGCGTCTTTGAAGCGGTTCAGGCCGCCGGCATCACGGCGCTCGGGTTGGACGACGCCGTGACCAATACCATCAGAAATACCTATCAAGAACGGCGCGATACCCTGATCCCGGGATTGAAGCAACTGGCCTTGGAGGTCGACGCGCCTCCGGCCGCCTTCTATGTCTGGGTGGCTGTCCCGAAAGGGTACACGTCCGCTTCGTTCACGGCGCATCTCCTCGAGAAAGCAGGCATCGTCACCACGCCAGGCAATGGATTCGGCGCGCCGGGAGAAGGCTATATTAGGATGACAGTCTGCACGTCGAAGGACCGCTTAGCCGAGGCGGTCGAGCGGATCAAGAAGGCTGGGTTCTAGACCTTGGAATGCACGCTCCTCAAGTGACGCACGCCACATGCGTAGAGAGACGGTCTATATCGGGTTCGGATCGAATGTGGGAGATCGCGTCGATTTTTGCGACCGCGCGGTGACGCTCCTGAGCTTGCTGCCGCATTCGCAGGTGACAGGCGTCTCTCTGCTGTACGAAACGGAGCCGGTAAAAGACAGCGTCGACCCCGGCAACGGCTGGTTCCTCAATGGCGTGGTCCAGCTGGAGACCGACATCGCCCCCCACAGTCTGCTGGACCTGTTGCGAGAGATCGAGCGGTCGCTGGGCCGCGACGAGGATCACCGTTCCGGGCCGAGGACCATCGACCTCGACATCCTCTTCTACGGCGAACGCGTCATCAATGAAGCAGGGCTGACCGTGCCCCATCCGCGCCTGCACCAGCGCCGGTTCGTCCTTATGCCCTTGAGCGAGCTGGCGCCGCTCTTGGTCCATCCTACGCGTCTTCGTTCCGTGAACCAGATGCTCGCCGAGACCTCGGATCCGACCGAAGTCCGTCTGTTGTTTCCCCAGCCTTCGACACGATACGGCTCACGGCCGGCCTGCAGTCCCCGTCTGGACTCATGAGGACGATTCACTCCCCGTCGGCCATGACCGCATGGAGCCAACGCTTGCGGCGTGAAGGAGTCGTCATCGGCTTTGTTCCCACGATGGGAGCGCTGCATGAAGGGCATCGCGCCCTGCTTCGGGCGGCGCGCCTCAAGTGCGATGCGCTTGTCGTCAGTATGTTCGTGAATCCCATCCAGTTTGCTCCGACTGAAGATTTGGCCACCTACCCGCGTCGCCTCTCACAAGATCGAACGATCTGCCGGGAAGAAGGCGTGGATGTATGCTTCGAGCCGACACCTGCCGCGATGTATCCGAAGGGATTTCAAACAGTCGTAACTGTCCCGTCCGTCGCCCGCCGTTGGGAAGGCGAAACACGGCCTCATCACTTTGGCGGCGTCGCGACCGTCGTCACGAAACTCTTTGGCGTGGTCCGGCCAGACGTCGTATGGTTCGGGCAAAAAGATTTTCAGCAGTGTGCAGTCGTGCGGCAACTCGTGAAAGATCTGAATTTCAACATCCGTCTCATCGTTCGACCGACAGTCAGGGAGCGTGATGGGCTCGCCATGAGCTCCCGCAATGTGTTCCTTTCGACCGAAGAGCGCCGGCTGGCGCCGATGTTGTACCAGGCTTTGCTCGCGGCGCAACGGGCGATCGAGACCGGCGTGGCCGATCCGAAGACGGTGCAAGCCATGATGCGGAACGTCCTCGAAGCGCAGCCGGCGATCCGAATAGACTACCTTGCCATTTGTGATCCTGACACGCTGGAGCCGCTCGACCGGATCGACCGTCAGGCGGTGATTCTCGGAGCGATTCGCCTCGGATCGGTCCGTCTCATCGACAATGTGCTCACAAGGCGAACGCGCGGCGGTACTTAGCGAGCACTGCTTCTTCAGACGTTGCTGGCCGGCTGGCTCCCCTGGCTCACGAGTAAGCCCAGAACGACCTGGCTCAAGCGACGTTGATCGGGCAGCGGTATCTCCAGAAACCGAAGCCCAACCGATGTTGGATGGACTGAGCAAACCATCGCCGTTTCGATGCGTATCGACTCGTCCTCTTGATCAGGCTTGAGCACCAGTCCCAGAAACGTCCCGCGCGGCAAGCCCGTGGTCTGTAAGGTGCACCCATCCATCGAAATGTCCGTGATGCGATTGGTCGACCGGATGCGGTTATCGGCGAGAAACTGCGCCTGAATCGAGGTCGGGAGGCGCTTGTATTGACGACGATCGGGGGCTTGCGGTCTACCGCCGGCCCCTCGGTGGAAGGCGCGGAACTTGTTCATGCAAAGCTGGCAGCGGAACGGAACCACGTTCAGCTGCTGCAGCACCCGTTCCATCATCCCAGTCTGAGGCGCAACACGGACGAACGGTGTACCGCAATTGGGGCAATGG
>Ga0209966_1000001_pt1 | contig 139125 bp, 134 predicted proteins | sample RhisoiCoNPM_FD_187575 | JGI IMG/M metagenome (GOLD analysis project Ga0209966, IMG submission 187575) | Arabidopsis thaliana rhizosphere microbial communities from the Joint Genome Institute, USA, that affect carbon cycling - Rhizosphere... | ecosystem: Host-associated > Plants > Roots >... | reverse complement strand
AGATAGAAGTTCGACGGATGGCTCTGACGGTAGGCCTCGAGCGAGGCGAGCGGGCCGGCTGCCGTGGCGGCGCTCCCCGCTGCGTTCGCGCTCGCCGGCTTGCGGCCCCACAGGAAGTAGGCGCCGATGGCTGCGGCGACGGCGACGATGATCAGCATTTCCATGGTGATGTTTCTCCGGATCGAGGCTGAGAGGAACCGCGACGGCCGTCGCGTCAACGGCTGGCGGCGCGGGCACCACGCTCGGATACGGCTGCGAGCGGCGCGAGTGTAGGCAGGAACGCCGTGCGGGGGAAGTGCGGCGGGCCGTCAGCGCAGCGACCGCTCATGCACGCGCCGTGCCAGTGGCAGCCTTTCCATCAGGCGCTCGAGGCGCTCCATCGGCGGCGGGTGGGTGGCGGCCAGCGCGCGCCGGCCGTCGTCATCGGCCACCTCGTTCTGCATGAACTCGAGCTGGCGCTGCGGCGCGAAGCCGGCGCTGGCCGCCAGCAGCAGCCCGAACTCGTCGGCCTCGAACTCGCCCTGCTGCAGCACCGGTTCCAGCGCCTTCAGGAGGCCGAGGTTGTGGTCGAGCTCGACGTACATGTCGCGCACGCTGCGCTCGACCTGACGCGGCAGCAGCAGCCGCCCGGCGCTGAGCAGCTGGCGCTCGTGTTCGAGCAGGCTGTGCGCCATCTCGTGCGCCAGCACGAAGGCGAGGGCGGGGTCGGACAGGCCGCGCGCCTCGATCAGCGCCTCGGAGACGACCACATGGCCGTCGGGCAGCGCGAAGGCATCGACGTCGTCGAGCCGCAGCACCGTCAGCGACCAGGGCAGCGTCGCGGCGCGCGGGGTCTGCACGCGCACCTCGGCAAGCAGCCGCGCGAAGATGTGCTGCAGCCGCTCGCAGTGCAGCGCGCAGCCGAGCTTGCCGGTGCGCCGGGCCCGTGTCACCGCATGGGCCAGCGTCTCGGCGCTGGCGCGTTCGACCTCGGCGGCGCTCCAGGCCAGGCCCACCGGCTCGTCGGCCAGCGGCAGCGCGGCCGCGACGCCGCACGCCGCGGCCAGCACGGCAGTGACGAGCATCCGGTGCAGGGCATGCATGGCGAGCCTCCGATGCGGAGACTACGCTTCATGACAAGCCTGTGAAAGCCCCCTGCAGCGCCGCGAAGGCGCCGCAGTTCACGGCTCAGCGGTCGCCGTCGTTCTTCAGCCGCGCGAGCGCTGCGCCGTCGCCGAGCGACAGCAGGCCGCTGCGCGCGTAGACGCCGAGCTTGGCGCGCGTGTCGACGATGTCGAGGTTGCGCATCGTCAGCTGGCCGATGCGGTCGGCCGGCGAGAACGGTGCGTTCTCGACCTTCTCCATGCTCAGCCGCTCGGGGGCGTAGGTCAGGTTGGGCGACTCGGTGTCGAGCAGCGAGTAGTCGTTGCCGCGGCGCAGCTCCAGCGTGACGGTGCCGGTGACGGCGCGCGCCACCCAGCGCTCGGCGGCCTCGCGCAGCATGATGGCCTGAGGGTCGAACCAGCGGCCCTGGTAGAGCAGGCGGCCGAGCTTGCGGCCGTTGTCGCGGTACTGCTCGATCGTGTCTTCGTTGTGGATGCCGGTCACCAGCCGCTCGTAGGCGATGAACAGCAGCGCCAGGCCCGGGGCCTCGTAGATGCCGCGGCTCTTGGCCTCGATGATGCGGTTCTCGATCTGGTCGCTCATGCCCAGGCCGTGGCGTCCGCCGATGCGGTTGGCCTCCAGCATCAGTTCGACCGGATCGGCGTACTCGACGCCGTTCAGCGCGACCGGCCGGCCTTCGTCGAAGCGCACCGAGACCTCCTCGCGCTTCACGTCGACCTCGTCGCGCCAGAATGCCACGCCCATGATCGGGTTGACGATGCGCATGCCGCTGGACAGGTGCTCCAGGTCCTTGGCCTCGTGCGTCGCGCCGAGCAGGTTGGAGTCGGTCGAGTAGGCCTTCTCGGCGCTCATCTTGTAGCCGAAGCCGGCCTTCGTCATGAAGGCGCTCATCTCGGCGCGGCCGCCGAGTTCGTCGATGAAGCTCTGGTCCAGCCAGGGTTTGTAGATCTTCAGCGCCGGATTGGTCAGCAGGCCGTAGCGGTAGAAGCGCTCGATGTCGTTGCCCTTGAAGGTGCTGCCGTCGCCCCAGATGTGGACCTCGTCCTCCTTCATCGCCGCGACGAGCATCGTGCCGGTGACGGCGCGGCCGATCGGCGTGGTGTTGAAGTAGGTGATGCCGGCCGTGCTGATGTGGAAGGCGCCGGCCTGCAGCGCGGCGATGCCCTCGGCCACCAGCTGGGCGCGGCAGTCGATCAGCCGCGCCTTCTCGGCGCCGTAGGTCAGCGCCTTGCGCGGGATCTCGTCGTAGTCGGGCTCGTCGGGCTGGCCGAGGTTGGCGGTGTAGGCATAGGGCGTGGCGCCCTTGAGCTTCATCCAGTGCAGCGCGGCGCTGGTGTCGAGGCCGCCCGAGAAGGCGATGCCGACCTTCTGGCCGACGGGGAGGTGCTGGAGGATGGTGGCCATGTTCTGTGCAGCGAAGTCGAACGGGCGCCCGCGGCGGGCGCCAGCCCGCTATTGTCGCCGCACGCCCGCGCCGGCCCTGACGCCGGTGCCTGGAACGGAACAGGGCGCCGAAGCGCCCTGTGTCACGGCCGATGCCCGGTCGTCAGTTGCCGCAGCCCAGCGAGTTGATGCGGTCGTGCGCCGCCTTGGCGCGCACCAGGCCGAAGCCGAAGCGCGTGTCGCGACCTGCGGTGCCCAGATCCTCGGCGCTGCGGTTCAGCGAGTTGCGGATCTGCGCCGCCGTGCAGTTGGTGTGCAGGCTCCACACCAGCGCCGCCACCGCGGACACATGCGGCGTGGCCATCGACGTGCCGTCGAAGTAGGCGTAGTTGCTGGCGGCCACGGACACCGTGGCCGACTGGCCGAACTGGGCGCGCAGCGCGGTGCCCTCGGTGTCGGACGCCGTCACCGACGGGATGCTGGTCGACACGCCGCCCAGCGTGCCGCCGAAACTGCCGGCCACGTTGTTGTAGACCACCGCGCCGACGCCGCCGCTGGCCTGGCAGTTCGCGACCTTGGTCGCGAAGTCGTAGGTGCCGCGCTGGATCAGGCAGACGCGGCCGGTCATCGTGCCCGGCGCGGCGCTGCCGCCGAGTCCGAAGTCGGCCAGCGCGCCGGTGCGGCTGAGCTTGGGCGAGCCTTCCATGTCGCCGGGCGCGTAGGCGGTGCCGCCGACGGTCAGCGCCGAGCTCGAGCCGCTGCCCATCGGCACGGTCGAAAGCACGGCGACGCCGGGCGCCGCGATCTCGACGTCGGCATTGAACTGCGAGAACGTGGCCCAGGCCTTGTTCTCGTCGATCGCCGCGACCGACACCACGCTGGCATAGCCGGCCGGGTAGGAGACGCGCTTGCTGCCGTCGTTGCCGGCCGCCGCGATCGACAGCACGTTCGCGTTGTAGAGCTGGTTGAAGGTCGTCTCTTCGGCGCGCACCTTGACCGAGCCGCCGAGCGACATGCTGATGACGTTCGCGCCATAGGTGCGGCACTGGTTGGCCGCGGCGGCGAGCGAGGACGAATAGGCCCAGCCGTCGGCGCCGAACACCTTGACGATGTGCAGCTGCAGGTTGCGGTTCGACGCGACGCCGACCACGCCGGTGCCCGAGTTGTTGATCGCCGCGACGGTGCCGGCGACGTGCGTGCCGTGGTGGTTCTCGTCGGTGTACCAGTTGCCGGTGCCGCTGTCGTAGAGGCCGTTCACCGGGTTGCCGGCGAGGTCCTCGTGGGCGTTGTCGTAGCCCGAGTCGATGATGCAGACCTTGCGGTTGCCGGCCGAGGCATCGGAGAGCTGGTCGGCCTGGACCATCTTGATGCCATAAGGCACGAGCTGACCGGTGGCGTAGGGCGGGCCGGACGGCGAGGTCAGCGCGAGCGGGTAGCGCTTGGCGTCCTCCTCGATGTAGGCGACGTTCGGGTTGCGCGCCAGGCCGGCCAGCGCCTGGGTCGGCACCTCGACGGCGACCGCGTCGGCCCAGTCGAGCTCGACCTTGACGGTGCCGCGCGCCGCGGTGACGGCGCGCTTGCCAGCGGCAGCCGCGCCGGGCTTGAACGCGACGATGACACGGCTGGTGTCGGGGGCCGCGACGGCGGAGCCGGCGGCGGCGAGCGCGACGGCAAGGCCGGCGAGCAGGATCGAGGAGGAGTGCATGGGCATGGAACGTCGTCCTTCGTGAGGGGGTGAGCGAGGCCGTCGGGTGGGTCGCCGTCGAGCTGCCGCGCAGACTAACCCTACCCGCGCCGGCCGGCCATCGGTAGAACTGACAGGAGGTCGTCGACGATCCCCCCCTACACCCGGGGGCGCCGGCCTGCTAGAGGCTCGTCCGCAGGCTCCAGATCTCCGGGAACAGCACCACGTCGAGCATCTTGCGCAGGTAGCTGACGCCGCCGGTGCCGCCGGTGCCGCGCTTGAAGCCGATCACGCGCTCGACCGTCGTGACGTGCCGGAAGCGCCACAGCCGGAACGCGTCCTCGAGGTCGGTGAGCTCCTCGGCGAGCTGGTAGAGGTCCCAGTGGGCCGCCGGGCTGCGATAGACCTGCAGCCAGGCGGCCTCGACGCCCGGGTGGGCGGCATAGGGCTGGGTCCAGTCGCGCGCCAGCCGCTCGGCGGGCAGCGGCAGGCCGCGGCGCGCCAGCAGGCGCAGCGCCTCGTCGTACAGCGAGGGCGCGCGCCAGGCGGCCTCGACCTCGGCCAGCCGCTGCGGCGCCTGCGCATGGGGCGCCAGCATCGCGGCGTTCTTGTTGCCGAGCGCGAACTCGATGCAGCGGTACTGCCAGCTCTGGAAGCCGCTGCTGGTCTGCAGGTAGGGCCGCAGCGCCGAGTACTCCGGCGGCGTCATCGTCGCCAGCACGTCCCAGGCGTGGACCAGCTGCTCCATGATCCGGCTGACGCGCGCGAGCATCTTGAACGCGGCCGGCAGCTCGTCGGCGGCGACCGCGCGGATCGCGGCGTGCAGCTCGTGCAGCATCAGCTTCATCCACAGCTCGCTGGTCTGGTGCTGCACGATGAACAGCATCTCGTCGTGCGCCGGCGACAGTGGCTTCTGAGATGCCAGCAGCACGTCGAGCTGCAGGTAGTCGCCATAGCTCATGCGCCCGGCCATGTCGAGGCGGGCGCCTTCCTCGCGGACGATGTCCTCGGGCTTGTGGCTCATGTGACGGCCTGGCGGCGGTTGAACTCCGGACGTTGCCATTCTTGCGTGTCGAGCACCCCGCGCAGCCGTTCGACCGCGTCCCAGACGTCGACATGGCGGGTGTACAGCGGCGCGAAGCCGAAGCGCAGGACGTCGGGCGCGCGGAAGTCGCCGACCACGCCGCGCGCGATCAGCGCCTGCATCACCGCGTAGCCGCCGTCGGCGCGGCCGAAGCTGACCTGGCTGCCGCGCTGCTGCGGATCGCGCGGCGAGGCGAGCACGAGGCCGTGGCCGGCGCAGCGTGACTCGACCAGCGCGATGAACAGCTCGCCGAGCGCCACCGACTTGGCGCGCAGCGCCGCGAGGCCGCCGAGCGGCTCGGCCGCGAGCAGCGTCTCGACGCCGGCCTCCAGCGCCGCCAGCCCCAGCACCGGGGGCGTACCGCACAGGAAGCGCGCGACGCCCGGCGCCGGTGCGTAGCCGGGCGCGAAGTCGAACGGCGCCGCATGGCCCATCCAGCCGGCCAGCGGCTGGACGGCGCGCGCCGCGTGGCGCGGATGGGCCCAGACGAAGGCGGGCGCGCCCGGCCCGCCATTGAGGTACTTGTAGCCGCAGCCGACCGCGAAGTCGGCACCGCTGCCGTGCAGGTCGACCGGCAGCGCGCCGGCCGAGTGCGCGAGGTCCCAGACGGTCAAGGCGCCGGCGGCATGCGCGGCAGCGCTCAGCGCCGCCATGTCGTGCAGCCGTCCGCTGCGGTAGTTGACCTGCGTGAGCAGCAGCACCGCGCAGCGTTCATCCAGCGCCCGCGGTAGCGCGTCGGCTTCGACCAGCCGCAGCGCCAGCCCCTGCGCACGCGCGACCGCCTCGGCGACGTACAGGTCGGTCGGGAAGTTGGACGCCTCGGAGACGATCGTGCGGCGCTGCGGCGCGCCAGCGCGCGCGAGGGCGAGCGCCGCGCTCAGCACCTTGTACAGGTTGACCGAGGTCGAGTCGGCCGCCACCAGCTCGCCCGGTCCGGCGCCCACGAGCCGCGCGATCTGGTCGCCGACGCGCCGCGGCAGGCCCATCCAGCCGGCGGTGTTCCAGCTGCCGATCAGGCCGCGGCCCCACTCGTCGCGCACGACCTCGGCGACGCGGCCGGCGGTCGCGCGCGGCAGCGCTCCGAGCGAGTTGCCGTCGAGATAGATCAGCCCGTCGGGCAGGTCGAACAGCTCGCGCAACGGCGCCAGCGGGTCGGCGGCATCGAGCGCGAGGCAGTCGTCGCGGCCCGACGGCGGCACGCTCATTCGAGGCCCAGCGTGCGGCCGTAATCGAACGGCGTGTCGACGAAGGCCGGATCGTCCGGCCCGGGCAGCGCACGGCGCGCGGGCGGCTGCGGCGCGAGCTCGCGCAGCACCGCACGCACCGGGCTGGCGTCGGCGGTCATCCATTTCAGCGGCAGTGCGATCAGCTCGTAGTCGCCCTCGACCACCTGGTCGAGCACCAGGTTCTCCAGCACCCGCAGGCCGCGGCGGCGCGCCACCTGATGGCTGTCGAGCGTCTTGCTGGCGGCCGGATCGATGCTCGCGGTGTCGATGCCGACCAGCTGAACGCCCAGGTCGGCCAGCTGCTCGAGCGTCTCCGGCGCGAAGGCGGCGAGATCGGGGTCGAAGCGGTCGACCGGCGCGCGCTCGTAGGTGCGCACCAGCACGCGCGGCGGCAGATGGCCGTCGATGCGATGGGCCAGATGCGCCCAGCGCACCAGCCGCTCGCCGTGGCCGACGTTGCGCATGCCCCAGGCGTGGATCACGCGGCAGGGGCCAAGGTAGGGAAAGAGGTCGAGTGCGCCGACGCCGCAGCCGCCCGAGTCGTAGTGCAGCGGCGCGTCGGCATGCGCGCCGACATGCGGGCTGCAAGTGATCGCGCTGACGTTGACCGGGCTGCCCGGCCCCAGCTTCATCGTCCACTGCTGCCGGTAGGCGGTGTCGCCCGGGAACACGGGCGCATGCGCATCGACCGGCGGAGAGATGTCCCAAAGCTTCATGGCGGCGGCAGCAAGATGAACGCTTGTATCACCGCGCGCCGGCCGGCGACATCCCCACTGGCCGCAATGGCAGACGACCGCGTCAGCCGATGCGGCCGAGCAGCAGGTACTCCATCAGCGCCTTCTGCACATGCATGCGGTTCTCGGCCTCGTCCCAGACGACCGACTGCGGCCCGTCGATCACGTCGGCCGCGACCTCCTCGCCGCGGTGCGCCGGCAGGCAGTGCATGAAGAGGGCATCCTTGCGCGCCGCGGCCATCATCTCGGCGTCGACGCACCAGTCGGCGAAGGCGGTGACGCGGGCCGCGTTCTCGGCCTCGTAGCCCATGCTGGTCCAGACGTCGGTGGTCACCAGGTGGGCGCCGCGGCAGGCGTCGATCGGGTTCTTGAACACCTTCCAGCAGCCGGTATCGGAAACGCCGGCCACCGCCGGATCGACCTCGTAGCCTCCCGGCGTGCTGACGTGCACCGTGAAGTCGAGCACCTCGGCCGCCTGCAGCCAGGTGTTGGCCATGTTGTTGCCGTCGCCGACCCAGGCCACCGTCTTGCCGGCGATCGCGCCGCGGTGTTCGATGTAGGTGAAGATGTCGGCCAGGATCTGGCACGGGTGGAATTCGTTGGTCAGCCCGTTGATCACCGGCACCCGCGAGTGCGCCGCGAAGCGCTCGATCTTGGCCTGCTCGTAGGTGCGGATCATCACGAGGTCGACCATGCGGCTGATCACCCGCGCGCTGTCCTCCACCGGCTCGGCGCGGCCGAGCTGGCTGTCGCCGGTGGTCAGGTGCACCACCGAGCCGCCCATCTGGTACATGCCGGCCTCGAAGCTCACGCGGGTGCGCGTGCTGGCCTTCTCGAAGATCATCGCCAGCGTGCGGTCGACCAGCGGCTGGTACTTCTCGTAGTTCTTGAAGCGCTTCTTGATGACGGCCGCGCGTTCGAACAGGTAGGCGTACTCCTCGGCGCGGAAGTCCTTGAACTGCAGGTAGTGGCGGATCAGGTTGCTGGCGGGCTTCATGCGCTGCGGTTCTCCGAGAGGAACTCGCGCACCAGCGGGGCGAGGATCGCAACGATCTGCTCGGCCTCGGCGGCGCTCAGGATCAGCGGTGGTACCAGCCGGATCACCCGATCGGCCGTGACGCTGATCAGCAGGCCGGCCTCGGCCGCGCGGCCGAGCAGCACGCCGCAAGGGGGCTCGAGCTCGATGCCGATCATCAGGCCCTGGCCGCGGATCTCGCGCACGCCGGGCAGGGCGCCGAGCTCGCGCTGCAGCGCCGCCTTCAGCACGTCGCCGACGATGGCGGCGTTCTCGAGCAGCCCGTCCTCCTCCATGATGCGCAGCGTCTCGACGCCGGCGCGCATCGCCAGCGGGTTGCCGCCGAAGGTCGTGCCATGGTTGCCGGGGCCGAAGATCGTCGCCGCACGCGGGCCGCAGACCACCGCGCCGACCGGCACGCCCGAGCCCAGACCCTTGGCCAGCGGCATCACGTCGGGCCGGATGTCGGCCCACTGGTGCGCGAACCACTTGCCGGTGCGGCCGATGCCGCACTGGACCTCGTCGAGCATCAGCAGCCAGTCGTTCTCGTCGCACAGGCGCCGCACGGCCTGCAGGTACTCGACGGTCGCCGGGTTCACACCGCCCTCGCCCTGGATCACTTCCAGGAACACCGCGGTCACGTTCGGCCGGGTATTGGCCACTTCCTCGATCGCCGCGATGTCGTTCAGCGGCACGCGCACGAAGCCCTCGACCAGCGGGCCGAAGCCGGCCTGCACCTTGGCGTTGCCGGTGGCCGACAGGGTGGCGATCGAGCGGCCGTGGAAGGCCTTCTCGTAGACGATGACCTCGGGCTTGACGATGCCCTTGTCGTGGCCGAACTTGCGTGCCAGCTTCAGCGCCGCCTCGTTGGCCTCCAGGCCGGAGTTGCAGAAGAACACATTCGCCAGGCCCGACAGCTCGCACAGCTTGGCGGCCAGCGCCTCCTGCAGCGGCATCTGGTAGTAGTTGGAGCAGTGGATCAGCCGGCCGATCTGCTCCTGCAGCGCCGGCACCAGCTTCGGATGGGCATGGCCGAGCGTGTTGACGGCGATGCCGCCGAGCGCGTCGAGGTACTCCTTGCCGTCGCTGTCCCAGACGCGGCAGCCGCGGCCGTGCGACAGCGCGAACGGCAGCCGACCGTAGGTGTTCATGACGTGGGAGGCCGCTGCGGAGGCTTGCGGCGCGTCGGGCGCGTTCATCGGTGACTCCCGGCGCTCAAGCGCCGTCGAAAAGCGCCGATTGTAGGGAGACCATGTGGCTCGCCCTCGACCTCGCTCTCGGACTGCGTCCTCGCACGGCCATGCCGAAACCGCCTGTTGCGGTGCAGCACAATTCGGGGTTGGCGCTGTCCTTGCTGCGCGGCCACAAGCCGCCGCTGCCCGTTCCCCTCGTGCCCCACATCCACTCGAACAAACGCGAAGTCTTCATCCAGGGCCTGACCCTGGACGGCAAGACTTTCCGGCCCAGCGACTGGGCCGAGCGCCTGGCCGGCGCGATGTCCAGCTTCCGCCCCGGCGGCGCGGCCATGGGGCGCGCCGCCCACATCGGCTACTCGCCCTACTGCGTGCCTCAGGTCGTCGGCGGGATCAAGTGCGTGGTCGTCAACGAGGCGCTGCGCGAGCTCGAGCCGATGGCCTGGGACTTCGTGATGAACTTCGCCCGCGACAACCGGCTCCAGGTGGCCGACGCCTGCCTGCTGCCCGACGCCGCCGCCGAGAAGCCGAAGCCCTGAACGGATCGCCAATGACAAAGGGCTCCTCGCGGAGCCCTTTTGCTTTCACACCCGGGACGCTCTTTAAGCGGCGAGCGCCTTCACCTTGGCAGCCAGGCGGCTCTTGTGGCGAGCGGCCTTGTTCTTGTGGAAGAGTCCCTTGTCGGCGATCGAGTCGATCACCTTCTGGGCGGTCTTGAACGTGTCGGCGGCGGCGGCCTTGTCGCCACCGGCGACGGCCTTCAGCACGCCCTTGATCGCGGTGCGGAACTTGGAACGCAGCGAGGTGTTCGCGGCGTTGAGGTGCACGTCCTGGCGGGCGCGCTTGCGGCCCGAGGCGATGCGGACGGTCTTCTTCTTGGCTTTGGAGGAGGTGGCCATGGAGGAGGGATGTGTTCGGGTGTGAAGCCCGCAAGTATAGCAGGGTCGGCCGAGCCGCCAGTGATCCCCGCTCGGGACGTTAGTAGCCACTCCTATACTGCGCGCACCCCGCTCCCGTCACCTCCTGCATGAACCTGCTGCGCGCCGCCTCCGTCGTGTCCCTGCTGACGCTGGCGTCGCGCATCACCGGTCTGGTGCGCGAGCAGATGATCGCGGCGGCCTTCGGCGCCAGCGTGCTGACCGACGCCTTCAACGTCGCCTTCCGCATCCCCAACCTGCTGCGCCGGCTGTTCGCCGAAGGCGCGTTCTCGCAGGCCTTCGTGCCGCTGCTCGCCGAGAGCCGCACGCGCAACGGCGAGGACGCCACGCGCAGCCTCGTCGATGCGGTGGCGACGGTGCTCGTCTGGATACTGCTCGGCGTATCGATCCTCGGCGTGCTGGCGGCGCCGGGGCTGGTGTGGGTGATGGCCCAGGGCCTGCAGAAGACCGGCGGCTTCGACGTCGCAGTCGCACTGACGCGCTACATGTTCCCCTACATCGGCTTCATGTCGATGGTCGCGCTGGCGGCGGGCATCCTCAACACCTGGAAGCGTTTCGCGGTGCCGGCGGCCACACCGGTGCTGCTGAATCTGAGCTTCATCGCCGCAGCCTGGCTGCTGGTGCCGCGCTTTCGCGCCTGGGGCATCGAGCCGATCTACGCACTGGCGGTCGGCGTGATGGTGGGCGGCGCGTTGCAGCTGGCCGTGCAGCTGCCGGCATTGGCGCGCATCGGCATGCTGCCGCGCGTCGGTTTGGGGCCGGCGGCGCTGCGCGCGGCCTGGAACCATCCCGGCCTCGGCCGCGTGCTGCGGCAGATGGCGCCGGCGGTGCTGGGCGTCTCGGTCGCGCAGGTTTCGCTGCTGATCAACACGCAGATTGCCTCGCAGCTCGGCGCCGGCGCGGTGTCGTGGCTGAGCTACGCGGACCGGCTGATGGAGTTCCCGACCGCGCTGCTCGGCGTCGCGCTCGGCGTGGTGCTGCTGCCGCAGCTCGCGTCGACGCAGGCTGACGGCGACGCCGAGCGCTATGCCGGACTGCTCGATTGGGGGCTGCGGCTGGTCGTCCTGCTCGCGCTGCCCTGCGCGATCGCGCTGCTGGTGTTCCCGCAGGCGCTGGTGGCGGTGCTGTACCACCGCGGCGCCTTCGCGGCGCACGACGTGGCCCAGACCGTCACTGCGCTGATGGGCTACGGCGCCGGCTTGATGGGCCTGATCGCGCTCAAGGTGCTGGCGCCGGGCTTCTACGCCAAGGGCGACATCCGCACGCCGGTGAAGATCGCGATCGTCGTGCTGCTGCTGACGCAGGCGATGAACCTGGCCTTCGTGCCGCTGTTCGGCCATGCCGGGCTGGCGCTGTCGATCGGCTGCGGCGCGCTCGTCAACGCCGGCTGGCTGCTGGCGGGGCTGCACCGGCGCGGCAGTTGGCGGCCGCAGCCGGGCTGGCTCGGCTTCGGGCTGCGCGTGGGGGTCGCGGCGGCGCTGATGGGGGGGCTGCTGGCGTGGGCCGCACGGGCGTTCGACTGGGTGGCGCTCGGAGCGCACGAACTGCAGCGCGCCGGCTGGCTGGCCGCGGTGCTGCTCGGCGCGGCGCTCCTGTATTTCGCGGTGCTGGGCGCGCTCGGCCTGCGGCCGAGCCAGTTCGCGCGGCGCGGTTGACGGACTCTTGCGGCGCCGAATCCAGCGCCTACACTGAGCCATGGCCAAGTTCTACCCGACCGCGGTGCCGAGCGCGATCGAGCACTTTGCCGCGCTGGTGGCCGACGATGCGAGCTTCCCGCTGACCGAGGCGGCGATCTCGATAGCGCACGACGAGCATCCCCGGGTCGACGTGCAGGCGGTGCTGGCCGAGATCGACACGATGGCGCAGAAGCTGCGTGAGCGCATCCCCGCCGATGTCGTCGCGGTGCAGAAGCTGCGCTTCCTGAACCGCTATTTCTTCCAGGAACTCGGCTTTGCCGGCAACGTCAACGACTACTACGCCAGCGCCAACAGCTACCTGCACGAGCTGTTGCGCACGCGCCGCGGCATCCCGATCTCGCTGGCGGTGCTCTACATCGACCTGGCGCAGCAGATCGGCCTGACGGCGCGCGGCGTCGCGTTCCCCGGCCACTTCCTCGTCAAGGTGCGCATGCCGCAGGGCGAGGTGATCCTCGATCCCTTCACCGGCCGCTCGCTGTCGCGCGACGAGCTCGAGGAGCGCCTCGTGCCCTACAAGCGCCGCCAGGGCTTGCTCGGCGAGTTCGACATGCCGCTCGGGCTCTTCCTGCAGTCGGCCTCGCCGCGTGAGGTGGTCGCGCGCATGCTGCGCAACCTGAAGGAGATCCACCGCGCCGCCGAGGACTGGGCGCGGCTGCTGTCCGTGCAGCAGCGCCTCGTGATCCTGTTGCCACGCGACTGGGACGAGCGCCGCGACCGCGGGCTCGCGCATGCCGAGCTCGGTGCCTGGGACGCGGCAGCCGACGACCTGGACGCCTACCTCGATCACAGTCCGCAGGCGGCCGACCGCCGCGCGATCGCCGAACGCGCCGCCGAGTTGCGCGCCCAGGGGCGGCCGCGGCTGCACTGAGCGGCGGCGGTCGGCCCGCCCGATAAACTCCGGCCCTCATCCGCCGGCCGTCCCGGCCGGCGCCGGACGGCGGCGCAGGCCGCCCGACCCCCAATGACCCTGACCCCCGCACAGACCCAAGGCCTGGCCTGGCTCGCGATCGCCGCGCTGACCGCGCTGGCGCTGTGGCTGCTCGGCCCGGTGCTGACGCCCTTCGTCGTCGCGCTGGTGCTCGGCTATGCGCTGCACCCGGTGGTCGACCGGCTGGTGCGGCGTCGCTGGCCGCGCGCGCTGGCGGTCGGCATCGTCGAACTGCTGGCGCTGATGACGGTTCTGGCGGTGGTGTTGCTGGTGCTGCCGATCCTGATCAAGAACCTGCCGGCGCTGCGCGACCAGATCCCGGTGCTGCTGACCCGGCTCGACGCCTGGCTCAGGCCGCTGGCGGCGCAGTTCGGCTACGAGATCGCGCTCGACATCGCCAGCGTGCGCGAGTTCGTGCTGACCCACCTGTCGGACAACACCGACGGCTGGCTGAAGGCCGCGCTGGGCTCGCTGCGCATCGGCGGCAGCTTCGTGCTCGGGCTGATCGGCACCGCGGTGCTGCTGCCGGTGGTGCTGTTCTACGTGCTGATGGACTGGCCGAGCATCGTCGAGCGCGCGCAGGGCGTCGTGCCGCCGCGCTACCGCGCCGCCTTCGACGGCTTCATGGGCGAATGCGACCACATGCTCGGCCAGTACCTGCACGGCCAGCTGTTGGTGATGGGCATCCTGGCGGTGTTCTACAGCGTCGGGCTGGCGCTGTTCGGCCTCGACCTGGCGCTGCCGGTCGGCGTGTTCACCGGGCTGGCGATCTTCATCCCGTACATCGGCTACGGCCTGGGCTGCGTGCTCGCGCTGCTGGCCGGGCTGCTGGAATTCGGCGGCTGGCAGGGACTGATCATGGTCGCGGTGGTCTACGGCATCGGCCAGCTGGTCGAGAGCTTCTGGCTGACGCCGCGGCTGGTCGGCGAGCGCATCGGCCTGCACCCGCTGGTGGTGATCTTCGCGCTGCTCGCCTTCGGCCAGCTGTTCGGCTTCATCGGCGTGCTGATCGCGCTGCCGGTCAGCGCGGTCGGCGTGGTGGCGGTCGGGCGGCTGAAGGCCCTCTACCTCGGCAGCCCGCTCTACACCGGACGGTGATGCGCCAGATTCCCCTGCGCATCGGCCCCGGCCCGGCGCCGACCTTCGAGAACTACGCGCCGGGCGGCAACGCGGCGGCGCTGGCGGCGCTGCGGGTGCGGCCCTTGCCGCCCAGCCTCTACCTCTGGGGACCGGCCGGGGCCGGCAAGACGCATCTGCTGCGCGCGCTCGCCGCGGCGGCCGAGGGCCGCGTGCTGGCCGGGCCGGTGGCCTGGGAGGAGGGCGCCGGTCTGGTGCTGCTCGACGGCTGCGAGGGCTATGACGCGGCCCGCCAGCATGCCGCCTTTGCACTCTATGTCGAGGCGGCGACGGTCGGCGTGCCGGTGGTCGCCGCCGGCCGGCTGCCGCCCGTGGACCTGCCGCTGCGCGAGGACCTGCGCACGCGGCTGGGCTCCGGCCCGGTGTTCGCGCTGCAGCCGCTCTCCGACGACGACACCGCCGCGGTGCTGCGGCGCGAGGCCGCGCGCCGCGGCATCGCGCTCGCCGACGAGGTGCTCGCCTACCTGCTGACCCGCTACGCCCGCGACCTTGGCTCGCTGATGGGCCTGCTGGACGCGCTCGACGCGTTCTCGCTGGCCGAGAAGCGCGCCGTGACCGTCCCCTTGCTCAAGAAAATGCTGGCCGAACAGGCCGCCCACGACCTGCCCGCATGAAGCTCTGCCTGTTCGACCTCGACCACACGCTGCTGCCGATCGACTCCGACCACGCCTGGGGCGAGTTCGTCGTCACCCTCGGCTGGGCCGAGGCGGCGGCGCAGCGCGCCGAGAACGACCGCTTCTACGCCGCCTACCAGGACGGCTCGCTCGACATCCATGCCTATGTCGAATTCGCCACCCGCGCCTGGCGCGGCCGAGCGCCGGCCGATCAGGCCGCGGCGCAGGCCCGCTACATCGACGAGGTGATCCGCCCGGCGATCCGCCCCGAGGCACGCGCGCTGGTCGAGCGCCACCGCGGCGAGCTGTGCGCGATCGTCACCGCGACCAACGAGTTCGTGACCCGGCCGATCGCCGAGCTGTTCGGCGTCGAGACCTTGATCGCGATCGAGCTCGAGCGCGACGGCGAGGGCCGGACCACCGGCCGCATCCGTGGCACCCCCTCGTTCCGCGAGGGCAAGATCCGCCGCGTCGAGCAGTGGCTGGCGGGGCTCGGCCGCGCTGTGCAAGACTTCGACCGCGTCACGGTCTACAGCGATTCGCCCAACGACCTGCCACTGCTGGAACTCGCCACCCATCCCGTCGCGACCAACCCGTCCGCGGCGCTCGAGTCCATTGCGCGCGAGCGCGGTTGGCCCATCCTGAACCTGTTCCCATGATCAAGAAGCTCATCAAACGCCTGCTCGGCCAGGGCGACTCGGCCGCGAAACCGGGCAAGCCGCGCACCGGCAAGCGCGTCGAGGTGGCGCAGCCCGAACACGGCATCGACCCGGCCCTGGTCGATGACAAGGCGCGCAAGGTGGTCGAGACGCTGCAGGACGCTGGCCACCAGGCCTACATCGTCGGCGGCGCGGTGCGCGACATGCTGCTGGGGCATCGGCCCAAGGACTTCGACGTCGCCACCGACGCGACGCCCGAGCAGGTCAAGGCGCTGTTCCGCCGCGCCTTCATCATCGGCCGGCGCTTCCGCATCGTGCACGTGGTCTACGGCCGCGGGCGCGAGCACGAGGTGATCGAGGTCTCGACCTTCCGCGCCTACCTCGATGCCGCCGCCGCCGAGCAGGTCGAGGGCAACGAGAAGACCAGCAAGTCCGAGCTGCAGGGCAAGAGCCACGTCATCGACGCCAGCGGCCGGGTGCTGCGCGACAACGTCTGGGGCCCGCAGGACGAGGACGCCGCGCGGCGCGACTTCACCGTCAACGCGCTCTACTACGACCCGCGCACGCAGATCGTCGTCGACTACCACGGCGGCATCGCCGATGCCAAGAAGCGCCTGCTGCGCATGATCGGCGATCCGGTGGCGCGCTACCGCGAGGACCCGGTGCGCATCATCCGCGCGATGCGCTTTGCGGCCAAGCTCGGCTTCGAGATCGAACCCAAGACGCTCAAGCCGCTGCGCGAGAGCGCCGCGTTGCTCGAAGCGGTGCCGCTGTCGCGCCAGTTCGACGAGATGATCAAGCTGCTGCAGACCGGCCATGCGATCAAGTCGATCGAGCAGCTGCGCAAGCACGGCCTGCTGGGCGGGCCGAAGCCGGGCCCCTTCCCGCTGCTCGACGCGGTGCTGGCCGACGCCAGCAAGAACCCGGCGCGCGAGGCCTTCATCAACGCCGCGCTGGCCGACACCGACCGCCGCGTCGGCGAGGACAAGCCGGTCGCGCCCAGCTTCCTGCTCGCCTGCCTGCTGTGGCACGAGGTGCTGGCCGGCTGGCAGCGCCGCAAGGCGGCCGGCGGGGCGCCGTTCCCGGCGCTGCAGGAGGCGGTCGACGCGGTGTTCGACGCACGCATCGGTGACATCTCCGGCCGCGGCAAGCTCGGCACCGACATGCGCGAGATCTGGCTGATGCAGCCGCGCTTCGAGCGCCGCACCGGCAGCGGGCCGCTGTCGCTGATCGAGCAGCCGCGTTTCCGCGCCGGCTTCGACTTCCTGCGCCTGCGCGCCGACACCGGCGAGCTGCCCGACGAGCTGGCCGAATGGTGGGAAGACTTCTCGCTCGGCACCGACGAGGAACGCCGTGCGTTGCTCGACGATGTGCGCGCCCAGCAGCAGCCGCGGCGCGTGCCGGGCAGCGGCCGCGGCGCCGCCAGGACGGCGGCTCCCGCACGCGCCGAGCCGGCGGCCGAGGGCGCTGACGTCGCGAAGGGCGCCGAAGGCGCCGAGGGCACCGAGCCCGCCGCCGACGCACCGCCCCGCAAGCGCCGGCGCAGGCGCCGCAAGCCGGCCGGCGAGGGCGCCGAACGTCCGGCGGCGACCGGCGGCGAATGAACGCCGTCCACCGCGCGCACCTCGGGCTGGGCGCCAACCTCGGCGACAGCGAGGCCTCGCTGCGCGGTGCCCTGGCCGCGATCGCGCGGCTGCCGGAGACGCGCATCGTGGCGGTGTCGTCGCTGTACCGCACGGCGCCGATCGACTCGAGCGGCCCGGACTACCTGAACGCCGTCTGCGCGATCGACACCGCGCTCGACCCGCACGCGCTGCTCGCCGCGCTGCAGCGCATCGAGAACGACTACGGCCGCGAGCGCCCCTACCGCAACGCGCCGCGCCGGCTCGACCTGGACCTGTTGCGCTACGACGAGGCCCAGCTCGACACGCCGTCGCTGACGATCCCGCACCCGCGGTTGCACGAGCGTGCCTTCGTGCTGCAGCCGCTGCTCGAGCTCGCACCGGCGCTGCGCGACGCGCGCGGCCGCCCGCTCGCCGAGCGCCTGCCGGCGGTGGCCGACCAGCCCATCGAGAAGCTCGCAACCCGCCTCGACGTCAGGGTGCGGCCCTACGAGGCGCGCGACTTCGACGAGCTCGTCGCCGCCTGGCATGCCTGCAACCTCGCCAGCTATCCCTATGTGGCCGAGCAACAGCGCCACACGCTCGACGACGCGCGCCGCTTCTTCCGCGACCGCGTGCTGGCCGAATGCCGCGTCTGGGTCGCCGAGTCGCTGGTGGTCGACGCACCGGAGCGGCTGCTCGGCCTGGTGGCGCTGGCGCCGGGCTGGGTCCGACAGATGGCGGTGTTCGGCGACCAGCAGCGACGCGGCATCGGCCGCTTGCTGCTGCGCGAGGCGCTCGCCGCGTCACCTGGGGGCGTGCAGCTGCACACCTTCCAGCGCAACGCCGCGGCGCGCGCCTTCTACGAACGGCACGGCTTTCGCGCCCAGGCCTTCGGCGTCAGCCCGGCGCCCGAGAGCGAGCCGGACGTGCTGTACCGCTGGGAGCCACAGGCATGAGCCAGACCCTGCCGATCCCGCTGCAGACGATCCTGCTGCTGACCGCGTCGAACGTCTTCATGACCTTCGCCTGGTATGGCCACCTGAAGAACCTGTCGCACAAGCCCTGGATCGTGGCGGCGCTGATCAGCTGGGGCATCGCGTTGTTCGAGTACCTGCTGCAGGTGCCGGCCAACCGCATCGGCGCGCAGCAGTTCAGCGTCGGGCAGCTCAAGATCATGCAGGAGGTCATCACGCTGGCGGTGTTCGTGCCCTTCGCGGTGTTCTACCTGCGCGAGCCGCTGAAGCTCGACTACCTGTGGGCCGGGCTGTGCCTGGTCGGTGCGGCCTACTTCATGTTCCGCTCGTCCTGAGCGATGAAATACCGCCATGTCGTCGTCGAAGGCCCGATCGGGGTCGGCAAGACCACGCTGGCGCGCGCGCTCGCCGAGCACTGGGGCGCCCGGCTGGTGCTCGAGCAGCCTCAGGAGAACCCCTATCTGGCGCGCTTCTACGAGCATCTGGGCGCCAGCGGCCACGGTCGCGGCAACCCGATGGCGCTGCAGACCCAGCTCAGCTTCCTGTTCCAGCGCGTCGAGCAGCTGAAGGAGCTGTCGCAGCCGGAGATGTTCGAGCGCGGCGTGGTCAGCGATTTCCTGTTCGCCAAGGACGCGATCTTCGCGCTGCTCAACCTCGGCGACGAGGACCTCGCGCTGTACCGCCAGATCTACCGCCGTCATGCCGCACAGGCGCCGGCGCCGGACCTGGTGATCTGGCTGCAGGCCGAGCCCGATACCCTGCTCGCGCGCATCCATCGGCGCGGCCTGCCGATGGAGCGCCAGATCGGCGAGGACTATCTGCGCACGCTGTCCGATGCCTACCTGCACCACTTCGCCAGCCATCCGCGGCTGCCGGTGCTGGCGATCAACACCGAAGCCTTCCATCCGGCCGAGGACGGGGGCGACTTCCGGCGCCTGCTGGAGCGCATCGACGCCTACGCGGGGGGCTTCGAGTTCTACGACCCCCCGGATCGGCCGGGCCGCATGTTGCACAGCCTGAGCCGCGGCGCGTGACCGGCGTGTCGGGCGCCTGTCACGCGCCCGACATGCAAGGGGTGACGGTAATGTGACAATCGCGCCCGAGCGGCGCCACCCTGGGCGCCGCCCCTGTATCCGGAGCGTCCATGGTGTTCGGCAAGCTGCTGCCCCAGGAGGGCAACTTCTTCGAGTTGTTCAACCGTCACGCCGACTACATCGTCGAGGGCGCGCGCGCCTTCAACACGATGATCGAGAACTACGCCGACGCCGGCGAGCGCGAGCGCCAGGCCGCGGCGGTGATCGATGCCGAGCGCAAGGCCGACAAGGTCACCGCCGAGGTCAACCGTCTGCTGCACAAGACCTTCATCACGCCGCTGGATCGCGAGCAGATCCACGGCCTGATCAACGCGATGGACGACATCCTCGACCTGCTGCAGGACACGACGGAGACGATGAGTCTCTACGACGTGCGCCGCATGACCGAGGAGACGCTCGAGCTCGGCCGGCTCAGCGCGCGCTGCTGCGAGCGTGTGCAGCAGGCCGTGCTGCTGCTGCCCAAGCTCAAGGACGCCAGCGTCGTCGAGGCCGCGCTCAAGACCTGCGAGGAGATCGACCAGCTCGAGAGCGACGCCGACCGCGTGATGCGCTCGGCGATGAGCCAGCTGTTCCGCCACGAGCCCGACGTGCGCGAGCTGATCAAGCTCAAGGCGATCTACGAGATGCTCGAGTCGATCACCGACCGCTGCGAGGACGTGGCCAACCTGATCGAAGGCATCGTCCTCGAAAACTCCTGATGGCCTCGGTCGAACTCGGCTTCTGGATCGTCGCGGCCCTGGTGCTGCTGGCGATCGCGTTCGACTTCATGAACGGCTTCCACGACGCCGCGAACTCGATCGCCACCGTCGTCTCCACCGGCGTGCTCAAGCCGCAGCAGGCGGTGGTGTTCGCGGCCTTCTTCAACTTCGTCGCGATCTTCGTCTTCCACCTGTCGGTGGCGGCCACGGTCGGCAAGGGCATCGTGCAGCCGGGGGTCGTGGACCCCAACGTGGTGTGCGGCGCGCTGGTCGGCGCGATCGCGTGGAACCTGATCACCTGGTACTACGGCATCCCGTCGAGCAGCTCGCACGCGCTGATCGGCGGTCTGGTCGGCGCGGTGATCGCGAAGGCGGGGCCCGATTCGCTGGTGGCCGCCGGTGTGATCAAGACGCTGTCCTTCATCCTGGTGTCGCCGCTGCTGGGCTTCCTGCTCGGTTCGGGGCTGATGGTCGCGGTGGCCTGGCTGATGCGCGGCAAGACGCCGCTGCGCGTCGACCGCTGGTTCCGCCGCGGCCAGCTCTTCAGCGCGGCGCTGTACAGCCTGGGCCACGGCGGCAACGATGCGCAGAAGACCATCGGCATCATCTGGGTGCTGCTGATCGCCACCGGCTACGTGGCCGCTGGCGACTCGCTGCCGCCCTGGTGGGTGATCTGGGTCTGCTACATCGCGATCGCGCTGGGCACCATGTTCGGCGGTTGGCGCATCGTCAAGACCATGGGCCAGAAGATCACCAAGCTCAAGCCGGTGGGCGGCTTCTGCGCCGAGACCGGCGGGGCGATCACGCTCTTCCTCGCCAGCGCGCTGGGCATCCCGGTGTCGACCACGCACACCATCACCGGGGCCATCGTCGGCGTCGGCTCGACGCAGCGCTTCGCAGCGGTGCGCTGGGGCGTGGCCGGGCGCATCGTCTGGGCCTGGATCTTCACGATCCCGGCTTCGGCGCTGATGGCCGCGCTGGCCTATGGGGCAAGCCTGCTGCTGTTCTGACGCCTGACCATCAGGTGTTTCTCGACACCCGGCGCGAAGCCGGCGATCGTGGCCGCGACCTCGTAGCCGAGCCGGCGGTACAGCGCCGGCGCCTGGAAGCTGAAGGTCTCCAGGTAGAACACCGTGCAGCCGCGCTGTGCGGCCAGCGCCTCGAAGCGCCGCACGAGGGCCGCGCCGATGCCGCCGCGGCGCCGCTCCGGCGTCACCCAGAGCTGCTGCAGTTCGCAGCAGGCGCCCCAGGTGCGGCCGACCGCGCCGCCGACGATCTGCCCGGCGGCGTCGCGAGCGTGGCAGGCGAGCGGACGCACCTCGTGCAACGCGGCGGCCGCGTCGTTGGCCTCGCCCAGGCCGGTGTCGATCAGGCGGGCCGCGATGCGGTCCGCGCCGTCGGGGTCGTCGTGCAGGGTCCAGTCCATCAAAGAAAACGGCGGCCCGAAGCCGCCGTGTGCCGTGGCAAGCCGCGAGCCTACTTCTTCTCGACCAGCTTCTTCAGGTTGGCCAGCCCGGCCTGGTAGACGCCGGTGACGGCCTTGACCGCGGCCTCGTCGTTCTGGTCCGCCGGCGGGTCGTTGTTCGGGAAGCCGCGGTAGAAGGCCCCGCGCCATTCGACGACGCTCTTGGCGCCGTCGGCGCTGACCGTGATCGTCGAGGTGTAGTTGGTGACCGGCAGCGCGCCGCCGTCGGCCGCGCGGTAGCCGTAGCTCTTGCCGTCGGCGTTGTAGCGCTCCAGCGTCTCGGTCAGCGCGCCGCCGCCCTTGAGCTTGAGCTTGCGCACCGAGCCCTCGGCATTGCCCTTGTCGGCCGGGCTGGCCTCGACGGCCGGGTGCCACTTGGCGAGGGCGTCGAAATCCTTGATCTGCGCCCAGACGGCGTCGGCCGGCGCGTCGATCGTGACCTTCTCGACCACCTTCTGGCGCGTCGGGCCGTGGGCCAGGGCGGCGTGGGTGGCGAAGCCGAGCAGCGCCAGGGCGGCGAGCCATCGTGAAAGCATCGGGGGAGTCTCCAGGTTCTGTGGCAAGGGGCGGGACGCGCGCTCAGGGCGCGGGGTCGCCGATGAAGGCACCGAAGCCGCGCGGGTTGCTGCCCAGCGTGACGCTGCGCAGACGCTTACCGGTCGCGGCCTCGAGTTCAACGAGATTTTCGTCCATCCAGTTGACCACCCACACCCGGTCGCCCACCGAGGCGATGCCCTCGGGATAGCCGAAGCCGCTCAGGGTCTGCACCGAGGCCAGTGTGTCGGGATCGATCACCGTGACGCTGTCGTCGCGCTGGTTGGTCACGTAAAGGCGCGTTCCGCCCGCCGCGAGCGCCGCGCCATAGGGCGCCTTGCCGACCCTGACCGTGCCGACGACGCGCGGTGCCGCGGGGGCGCTGACGTCGATCGCCGAGACATCGTTGCTGTACACGTTGAGTGCGTACAGGCGCCGCCGCGGCGCGTCGTGCAGCAGCGCGAACGGGTGCTCGCCGACCGCCACGCGCGCGACCACGCGGGCCGCGGCCGCGTCGACCACCGCGACGCGGTTGTCGTCGCGCTCGGCGACGAACACATGCCGGCCGTCGCCCGCCACCGCCACGCCGGCCGGCGCCTGGCCGAGCGGCACGCGCAGCACCTCGGCGTGGCTGGCGGTGTCGAAGCCGAGCAGTTGCCGGCCGTACCAATCGGCCACATAGACGCGCCGGCCGTCGGGTGACGCGTCGATTCCGACGGCACCACCGCCGGCCGGCAGCGCGGCGAGCACGCGACGCGTCGTCATGTCGATCACCGAGACCGCGTTGTCGTCGGGCGTGGTGACGAACACCTTGCCCGCCTTCGGCACCGCGACGACGCCGGCCGGCGATTTGCCGACCGGCAGCGTGGCGCTGACACGGTTCGTGCCCAGGTCGACGACGGAGACGCTGTGCCCGCCCTGGTTGGTGATCCACGCGGTGGGGGCAGCGGCCGCCGGCGGGGCGGCGAGGAAGGCCATGGCGGCGACGATCGGCAGGGGCAGGCGCGTCATGGGCGCATCTTGCCCGAGTGCACTCGCCGCCTTAGCGCAGCCCCAGCTTGAACCCGATCATCGCCCGCAGCTTGTTCGGCGCCACTGGCTTGATCAGCAGGTGGAAGTCGTGCCGCTCCGCCTCTTCCTCGTGACCGGTCATCGTGCTGCCGGTGACCAGGATGGCCGGCAGAGCCGCGCCGAACGTGTCGCGCAATGCCTTCAGCGCTTCGACGCCGGTGCGGCCCTCGGGCAAGCGGTAGTCGACGATCGCCAGGTCGGGCGCTGGCGGCGTGCCCTGCGCCCAGGACTGCACGGCCTCCAGGGTGTCGAAGGCGTCGACCGTGGCCCCCCAGCCGCGCAGCAGCACGATCAGGCCTTCGCGCACGGCCGCCTCGTCCTCGACGATGACGATGCGGCGCCGCTCCAGCGTCAGCCCCAGCGTCGAGCGCAGGCCGCTGACTGGCGGCAGCGCCGCGGGCGCGAGCCTGCCGATCGGCAGCGTCAGCGTGAACACGCTGCCGCGACCCGGCGCCGAGGCGAGCGCCAGCGGGGCGTTCATCAGCCGCGCGAGCCGCTGCACGATGGACAGACCCAGGCCCAGGCCCTTGGCCTGGTTGGCGGCCAGCGGGCGCCTGCCGTTGACCTGGTAGAACTCGTCGAACACGCGCGACTGCTCGGAGGGCGCGATGCCGACGCCGGTGTCCCGTACCTGAACGAGGACATGCTCGCCGCGCCGCCGCGCGCTGACGAGCACGCCGCCGTCCTCGGTGTAGCGGATCGCGTTGCTGAGCAGGTTGCGCACGATGCGATCCACCAGCACCGGGTCGGCATGCGCGGCGTGATGGGCGCCGCGAAAGCGCAGCGCCAGCCCCTTCTCGAAGGCGGTCGGCTCGTACTGCAGCTTCAGGCGCTGGAACAGGTCGCGCAGCGCGAAGTGCTGCGGCTGCACGTCGACGCCGCCGGTGTCGATGCGGGTGATGTCGAGCAGCTCGCCGAACAGGCCCTCGAGCGCGTCGACCGAGCTGTTGATGCTGTTGACGAGGTGGGTGACCTCCTCGTCGCCGCGGCTCTTGGCGCGCAGCGCCTCGGCGAACAAGCCCATCGCGTGCAGCGGCTGGCGCAGGTCGTGACTGGCTGCCGCGAAGAACTGCGTCTTGGCACGGTTGGCGGTCTCGGCGACGCGCCGCGCGGCGTCGGCGGCCGCCTTCTCCTGCTGCAACTGCACCGCGAGCTGCTCGGTGCGCACCTTCAGGTGGATCACGCCGTCGAAGGTGTTGCGGTAGGCGCGACCGAGCATCGCGGTCATCAACCAGGTCAGGAAGATCACGCCGGCGAGCACCAGGTTGTCGTCGCCGCCGGCGGTCGCGATGCGCGCGATCGTCGGCACGAAGGACAGGCTGATGAAAGCCAGGAACACGCGGTACTGCGTGGCCAGCAGCGGGATCGCGCCGACGCAGTAGCTGTAGGCGATGATCAGCAGCGCGGTCTGCTGGTGCATGCGGCCATGGGTGAAGAGCAGCCACACCGCCGCGCCCCAGGCCGCGCCGGAGGCCAGCGCGCCCAGCGTCCACCAGTGCAGCCAGCGCTCGGCGTCGCGGCGCGTGTGCTCGCTGCGGGTGTAGCGGCGCAGCGTGGCGAGCCGCAGCGCCCAGATGGCGACGAACAGCGTGCCCCAGGTCACGAGCACGGCGCCCGGCGCGGTGCCGGCGAACAGGCCGACCACCACCATCGCGCCGAGCAGATGCCCCGCCAGCGCGACGCCGGTCTGCTGGTACAGCGAGTGGACGGTGTCGGGCAGCAGGTCTTCGGCCGTCAGCTCGGGCGGCGGCTCCTGCAGCAGCGTCGCACCGGGCTCCAGGGCATGCAGCGGGGCGTTCACGGGCGCCGCGCGGTTCAGCGCCCGCTGCGGCGCCAGCGACCGACGGCCGACCCCTGCTGCTGCGTCATCTGGCTGACCGCCAGCACCGCCTGGGTGCGCGAGTTCACGCCCAGCGTGCGCAGCACCGCGGCCACATGGTCCTTGACGGTCTCGACCGACAGGTTGAGGTCGCGCGCGATCAGCTTGTTGGGCTTGCCCTGCAGCAGCAGCGCGAGCACGTCGGTCTGGCGCGGCGTCAGGCCGAGCGAGGCGAGCGAGGGCGTGCTCTGGTAGTCGCTGCGGCCGGCTTCGTGGCCGACCACGCGCAGGTAGCCCGGCGTCGTGTCGGCCTCGGCCGACGCCGGTGCCGGTCCGCTCGTGTCGATGCCCAAGGACATCGGCGGCACATAGATGCCGCCCGACATGACGAGCCGCAGCGCCTCGAACAGCGTCTCGTTGCTGGCGCGCTTGGGCACGAAGCCCATCGCGCCCATGTCGATCGAGCGGATCACGTCGCTCGTCCGGTCGCTCGCCGAGACCACGACGACCGGCAGCGACGGGTAGGCGGCGCGCAGCTCGCCGAGCAGGTCGAAGCCGTTGGCGTCGGCCAGCTGCAGGTCGAGCAGCACGAGGTCGAATGCGGGGTCCTGCTGGAGCATCGTCCGAGTCTCGGCGGCGCTGCCGACGCCGACGACCTCGAGGTCGTCGCCCAGTCCCCGGATCACCGACGTCAGGGCCGACAGGATCAGCGGGTGATCGTCGATCAGCAGGACTTTCATGGCGAGGCTCCCGATGGCGCACCGAGCGCGCGGGCGCCCCGGTTCATGGTAGCGGAGCCCCGGCGCGCGGCCGGCACCCCCATTCGGGTGAAGGGGGCCGCGGCCCTCACGCCGCGTCGGCCCAGCGCAGCAGCGGGTGCCACTGCTCGAGGTCCTTCTCGACGCGGCTCGGCGCCACGTCCCACAGCGTCAGGCCGCGCGCGGCGAGGTGGATGTAGTTCTGCGTGTCGCGCAGGTGGCCGAGCAGCGGCACGCCGAGCGTGCCGAGGAAGGTGTCGAGCTGGCCGGCCGAGATGCTGCCATCGCGAACGCGGTTGCCGACCACCGCGACCTGCACCTTGTCGTGCTTGCGGCGCGCCAGCAGTTCGGTGACGAAGGCGCGGGTCGCGTAGATGTCGAAGATGCTCGGCTGCAGCGGCACCAGCACCTTGTCGGCGATCTTCATCACCTCGTCGAGCTTCTTGCCGTGCAGGCCGGCCGGGGTGTCGAGCACCACATGCGTCGTGCCCTTGGGCGGCTTGGCGAGGTGGTCGGGCTGGACCTCCCAGCCGGCGATCAGCGGCAGCCCCGCCGGGCGCAGCCCGAGCCAGGTGCGCGCCGACTGCTGGCGGTCGGCATCGCCGAGCATCACCGCGTGGCCCTGCCGGGCCAGCCAGCCGGCCAGGTTGGTCGACAGCGTGGACTTGCCCACGCCACCCTTCGGGTTGGCCACCACGATCACCGGCATCGTTCGCTCCTGTGAGGAGAGGGAGTCGCTGGGAGAATGCGGCGCATGTTAGCGGCTGGGCCCCGGGGCCCGGCAACCCAGGAGTCCTGCCATGGCCCCCGTGCTGGTGCTCGCCGCCCACCCCGACCTGCGGCTGTCGCGCGTCAACCGCGCCCTGCTCGACGCCGCCCGCTCGCTCGCCGCCGAGCCGGGCGCCGCGGTCGAGGTGCGCGACCTCTACGCGCTCTACCCCGACTATGTGATCGACGTTCCGGCCGAGCAGGCGGCCTGCGAGCGGGCCCGGCTGATCGTCTGGCAGCACCCCATCCAGTGGTACGCGATGCCGCCGCTGATGAAGCTCTGGCTCGACGAGGTGCTGACGCTGGGCTGGGCCTATGGCCGCGGCGCGAACGGGCCCGGAGCGGCCTTGAGGGGCAAGGACGTCTGGCTGGTCGCCTCCACCGGCGGTGCCGAGAGCGCCTACCGGCCCGAGGGCTACAACCGCTACTTCTTCGACGCCTTCCTGCCGCCCTACGAACAGACCGCGGCGCTGTGCGGCCTGCGCTTCCTGCCGCCGCTGCTGCAGCATGGAGCGCATGCGGTCGGCGCCGAGGGCTTGCGGCGGCATGTGGCGGCCTACCGCGAGCGCCTGGCGAGCTACCCCGACTGGCCCGAGATGGCCGAACTCGAACCGTGCCCGGCCTGCGACATGCCGCCGGGCGACCGGCCGGCCGATCCGATGGCGGCCGAGAAGGCGGCGGCATGAGCGGTGTCACGCCCTGGCTGACCAGCAGCCTCGTCTTCCTCGGCGCGGCGGTTGTCGCCGTGCCGCTGTCCAAGGCCCTCGGCCTCGGCTCGATCATCGGCTACCTCGCCGCCGGTCTGGCGATCGGGCCCTTCGGGCTCGGCCTGGTCAGCGACCCCGAGACCATCCTGCACTTCGCCGAGTTCGGCGTGGTGCTGATGCTCTTCCTCGTCGGCCTGGAACTCGAGCCGCGGCGGCTGTGGGCGCTGCGCCGGCCGATCTTCGGCTGGGGCGCGGCCCAGGTGGTGGGCTGCGCCGTGGTGCTCGCGCTGGCCGGCTGGGCCTTTGGCGCACCCTGGCGCTGGGCCGTCGTGGCGGCGCTCGGCCTGGCGCTGAGCTCGACCGCGATCGCGCTGCAGGTGATGGGCGAGCGCAACCTGATGCCGACCAGCTCGGGCCAGGCCGGCTTCTCGATCCTGCTGTTCCAGGACGTCGCGGCGATCCCGATCCTGGCGCTGATCCCGCTGCTCGGCGTCGCGGCCGACGACGGCGGCAACGCCTGGCTCGAGGCGGCCCGTGCGCTGGCGGTCATCGCCGCCATCGTCCTCGGCGGCCGGCTCGCGCTGCGGCCGCTGTTCCGCTGGATCGCGCGCAGCGACACGCCGGAGATCTTCACTGCCGCCTCGCTCGGCCTGGTGGTCGGCATCGCCGCACTGATGCAGGTGGCCGGGCTGTCGATGGCGCTCGGCGCCTTCCTGGCCGGCGTGCTGCTGGCCGACAGCGAGTACCGCCGCGAGCTCGAGACCGACGTCGAGCCCTTCAAGGGCCTGCTGCTCGGCCTCTTCTTCATCGCCGTCGGCATGTCGGTCGACTTCGACGCGCTGCGGCAGCACCCGGGCATCGTGTTCGGCCTGCTGGTCGGCTTCCTCGCCATCAAGGCTGCGGTCCTGTGGGCGCTGGCGCGCGCGATGGCACTGCCCTGGCAGGAGCGGCCGGTGTTCACGCTGCTGCTGGCCCAGGGCGGCGAGTTTGCCTTCGTGGTGTTTCAGGCGGCCTCCAGCGCCAAGGTGTTCAGTGCCGAGGTGGCCTCGGTGCTGATCGGCGCGGTGGCGCTGTCGATGCTGGTCACACCGCTGCTGCTCGTGGCCTTCGACCGCTGGGTCGCGCCGCGCTACGCGGACTGCGACGAGCGGCCGGCGATGGCCGAGATCGACGAGCCGCAGGAGGCGCCGATCATCATCGCCGGCTTCGGCCGCTACGGGCAGATCGTCGCGCGGCTGCTGTACGCCAACGGCCTGAAGGCGACGGTGCTGGAGCATGACGCCGAGCAGATCGAGTTCCTGCGCCGCTTCGACTTCCAGCTCTTCTACGGCGACGCGACGCGGCTGGACCTGCTGCGCACCGCCGGGGCCGCGACGGCCAAGGTGCTGGTGCTGGCGATCGACGACGTCGAGCAGAGCCTGAAGGTCGCCGACCTCGCGCGCGAGCATTTTCCGAACCTGACCGTGGTCGCGCGGGCCCGCAACGTGACCCACTGGTACGCGCTGCGCGACCGCGGCGTGATGCACATCGAGCGCGAGACGCTCGACGCCTCGCTGATGAGCGCGCGCAGCGTGCTCGAGGCGCTGGGCTGGCAGCCGCACCGCGCGCGCCAGCTTGCGATGCGCTTTCGCCGCCACAACGTCGAGCAGCTCGAACGCCAGTGGCCGCACCACCGCGACGAGGCGGCGCTGGTGTCGATGGCGCGGGCCGGCCGCCAGCAGCTCGAGGAGCTGTTCGCCCAGGACCGCGCGGCGCGCGATCAGCGGCGTCGCGAGGGCTGGGGCGAGTAGCGCCGCGGCGCGATGCGGGCTCGCCACCCATGCGGCGAACGCCGAGCAGACCCCCGTATGCAGCCGTCTGCATAGGCGGCGGCCGTATGCAGCAGGTTTCATATTGAGTCGACCGCGCCCTCGCTCCTAGCATCCGCCCGCCCTGTCGCGCCGGCCGTCGCCTGCGTGGCCGGGCCCACGACGACGAGCGCGGAGGTGGCCGGTGCACGGTCAAGGACATGGGGCGGGAGACGGGCAGGGCGGCGGGCAGACCAAGAGCGCTGTCGGCGAGATGCTGCGCGCCGAGCTGGCGCAGGTCGGTCTGCGCTGGCGTGCGCCGCAGCCCGATGACCTGCTGCTGGCAATCGACGACACCGACAACCTGCAGTCGCCCGGCACCGGCTTCCGCGCCCGCGAGCTCGCGCTGCTGCTGGCGCGCGCCGGTCTCGCACGGCCGCTGGCCATCACGCGCCACCAGCTGCTGGTCGATCCGCGCATCCCCTACACCTCGCACAACAGCTCGGCCTGCCTGCTGCTCGACGGCGTGCGCGATCCCGAGGCGGTGTTCGACTTCGGCTGCTACTACCTGAGCAACGCCGCCGCCGAGGGTTCGGACGCGGCGATCGCGCTGCTACGCCGGCATGAAGTCGGCGCGCCGCTGCGCGCCTGGGGCCGGCGCGCCAAGGCCGAGGTGCTCACGCTCGACGACGCCCGCGGCCTCGCGCGCGACACCGCGCTCGACGGCGCTGAGCTCACCGGCACCGGCGGTGGGCTGATCGGTGCGCTGGCCGCGATCGGCCTGCACGCCGCCGGCTACGACGGCCGCCTGCTGTGGCTGCGCGGCCTGCGCGAGCTGGCCGGCCGCACGCTGCCGGCGGCCCGGGTCGCCGAGTGCAGCGGGGTCGAGTTCGAGACGGTCGACGGCCGGCCGGCCGCCGCCCCCGACGACCCGATCGCGCTCGGCGACTGGCCGCGCGCCGTGTTCCGCGACCACCGCCCCGTCCTGCTGCTGGAGGAAGACCATGGCTCACCCCACTCTCGATGGCGCTGCGTCGACCGCGAGGTCGTCAAGCGCTACTAGCCCGCTCGTTGTCGAACTCGCGCTGCTGGCCGCGGCCGGCCTGGCCGCCGCGCTGCTGCACGAGGCCTTCCGCTGGCCGCTCAAGCTGCCTGGCCACCACGGCCTGGAGTGGCTGGCGATCCTGATGGCGGCGCGGCTGCTGTCGCAGCGGCCCGGCGCGGCGCTCGCGGTGGCCGGCGGCGCGGCGCTCGGTGCGCTCGGGCTGATGGGCACCGAGCCCAACGCGCAGCGCGCCGGCATCTACCTCGTGCAGGGGCTGGTGCTCGACGGCCTGTTCCTGCTGCTGCGCGGCGGCGTCGCGCCGTTTCTGCTGGCGCCATTGCTTGGCGCGACGGTGCATGCACTGTCGCCGCTGGTCAAGAACGCGCTGTTGCTGCCGGGCGCAGCGACGCTGGGCTCGCTCAGCCAGGGCCTGGCCTGGCCGCTGGCGACCCACGCCGCCTTCGGCGCCGTCGGGGCGCTGTGCGGCGCGCTGGCGGTGCGGGCGCTGCGGCGCACGCGGCCGCCGGCCAGGTGAACCCGGCCCGTTCCCGCTTCCTTGTCCCCTCCATTCCCCGGGCGCCCGCCGGAGCGCCCAGGGCGTCTTCACGCCGAACCGACCTCGCCATGCTGTCTGCCTGCTCCTTCCATCCTCTGCGTCCCGCGTTGCTGGCTGCGCTGCTGGGCTGCTGCGCGGCCGCGCGTGCCGAGACCGTGGCCACCGAACTGGGCCGCGTCGAGGTCAGCGGCGCCGCCAGCGTCGCGCCCGAGCGCGTCGCGACGCGCTGGGTGCTGACATCGCAGGACATCGCCGCACGCGGCGCCCGCACGCTCGACGAGGCGCTGGCGCTCGTGCCCGGGCTGAACGTGCGCACCGGCGCCGAGGGGGTGCCGCGCATCGACATCCGCGGCCTGCGCACGCGCCAGATCAAGCTGCTGATCGACGGCATCCCGTTCAATGCAGCGGGCGATGGCCAGTTCGACCCGACGCTGATCCCGGTCGCGCTGATCGACTCGATCGTCGTGACGACCGGCGCCGCGTCGGTGCTCTACGGGGAGGGCGGCACCGCCGGCGTCGTCGAGATCCGCACGCGCAGCGGCCGTGGCGCGCTGGCCGGCAGCGCCGGGCTGCAGGCAGGCAGCGGCGGCGAGCGCATCGCCGACGCGGCGCTGGCCTTCGGCGACGCGCGCTGGGACCTGTCGCTCGGGGTCGAGCATGCCGAGCGCGACGGCTTTCGCATCGCCGACGACGTGCCGCGCAGCGCCGCGCAGCCGGGCAGCCTGCGGGTCAACAGCGACGCCGAGCGCGACAGCCTGTACGCCAACCTCGGCCTGCAGGCCACCGGTGCGCTGCGCCTCGGCCTCGGCCTCAACGCGACGCGCGGTGACCGCGGATCGCCGCCCAGCGCGATCGACGACAGCGACGACCGCTTTGCGCAGCGCCCGCGCTACGAGCGCACCGAGAACTTCCGCAGCCACGGCGTGCAGCTGGCGATGGATTGGACGGCGGCGCCCGGCACGCTGCTGCGGGCCTGGGTGGCGGGCAACCGCCTCGGCCAGGACGAGCGCCGCTACGACAACGCTGACCTCGACCTCCTGCTGGATCCGGGCGTGCGCGGCGGCTACGACCTCGCGACGGTCAGCGCGAACCGCAGCCTGCACCTGCAGCTGAGCCAGTCGATCGGCGACACGCTGTCGCTGGCGGTCGCCGCCGACACACGGCGCGAGCGCTACGAGCAGAGCGGCGTCGTCCGTGATGTGGCTGCGTCCGGCGGTGGCAGCGGTGGCGGCAGCGGTGGCGGCAGCGGTGGCGGCAGCGGCGGTGGCAGCGGCGGTGGCAGTGGTGGCGGCAGCGGCGGTGGCGGCGCCACCTACGACCTGCGCACCGTCGACACCCGCCACGAGGCCGACATCGACTCCTTGAGCCTCGAGGCCGCCTGGCAGTCCGGCCCGAGTACCGGGCTGGTCGCCGGCGCCGGCTGGGTGCGGCAGCGCCGCGAGGGTGGCGACGAGAGCGAGCCAATCGCCTCGCTCGCGCTGACCCACGCCTTCCACGAGGCGCTGCGCCTGCGCGTCGGCATCTCGCGCCGCGTGCGTGCGCCCAGCCTCGTGCAGCTCCACGACAGCACGAACGGCAACCCCGACCTCGCGATGGAGCGGGCCACCACGGCCGAGGTCGGACTCGATGCGCGCCATGCCTTCGGCCGCGTGCAGGCCACGCTGTTCCAGTCCCGCGTGCGCGACCTGATCCAGACCGACGACGCGACCGGTCGCGCCGCGAACCGCGAGCGCGCGCGCTTCACCGGCCTCGAGATCGCCGCGCCGCTGGAGCCGGCGGCCGGCTGGCGCCTGACGCCGGCCTGGACCACGCTGCGCGCCGTCGACCGCTCCGACGGGGCGCTGTTCGAGCGCCTGTCCTACCGCCCGCGCAACAAATGGAGCCTCGACGCGCGCTGGCAGGCCACGCCGTCGCTGCAGCTCGCGGCCGCGCTGCTGCATGTGCGCGGCCAGGTCTACGAGTCGCGCAGCGGCACGCCGCAGCAGGCCGAACTGGACGCCTACACGCTGCTCGACTTCAGCGCGCGCTGGCAGCTCGGCGCCTGGCAGCTGGCGGCGGGTGTCGACAACGCCCTCGACGAGGACTACGCGACCAGCTATGGCTTTCCGCTGGCCGGCCGCAGCGCCTGGCTGCGCGGCACGGTGTCGTTCTAGTTCTTGCCAGCCAGTGCCGCGGCCCGCTCCTCGAGCAGCGCGCGCTCGCGCGCGTTGCCGGCCAGCGCGGCGGCGCGCAGCAGCTCGGCGCGCGCCTCGGCTGTGCGGCCCAGCTTGGCCAGCAGGTCGGCGCGCACGCTCGGCAGCCAGGGGTAGCGCTGCAGCGCTGGCAGGCCGGTGAGCGCATCGACGAGTTCGAGCGCGGCCGCCGGCCCGTCGGCCATGCCGACCGCGACCGCACGGTTGAGCTCGACCACCGGCGACGGGGCGCAGCGTGCGAGCGCGTCGTAGAGCGCGACGATGCGCGGCCAGTCGGTCGCGTCGGCGGTGGCGGCGCGGGCATGGCAGGCGGCGATCGCGCCCTGCAGCGCATAGGGCCCGGGCGGCCGGTCGAGCGCTTCGGCCAGCGCCTCGGCGCGCGCCAGCGCCGCGAGCCCGCGCCGGATCAGCAGCCGGTCCCAGCGGCCGCGGTCCTGCTCGAGCAGCAGCACCGGGCGGCCGGCGGCGTCGGTGCGCGCGGCGGCGCGCGCGGCGGTCAGCTCCATCAGCGCCAGCAGGCCCTGCACCTCGGGTTCGCGCGGCGCGAGCTGGGCGAGCACGCGACCGAGCCGCAGCGCCTCGTCGACCAGCGCCGGGCGCATCCAGTCCTCGCCGGCGGTCGCCGTGTAGCCCTCGTTGAACACGAGGTAGACGACCTCGAGCACCGACGCGAGCCGCTCGCCGAGTGCCGCGTCGTCGGGCAGTTCGAAGGGCACGCGCGCCTCGGCCAGCGTGCGCTTCGCGCGCACGATGCGCTGGGCGATCGTCGGCTCGGGCACCAGGAAGGCGCGCGCGATCTCGGCGGTGCTCAGGCCGCCGAGCAGCTTGAGCGTCAGCGCGACGCGCGCCTCGGTCGACAGCACGGGGTGGCAGGCGGTGAAGACCAGGCGCAGCAGGTCGTCGCCGATGCGCGCGTGCTCGCGCGCCGCGTCCAGGCCGTCGACGAAGTCCGGCACGGTCAGTGCCTCCTGCGCCTCGAGGTCGAGCCCGAGCTCGGCATGCTTGGCCTCGGCGAGTTTGGCGTGGCGCAGGCGGTCGAGCGCGCGGTGCTTGGCGGTCGTCATCAGCCAGGCGGCCGGATTGTCGGGCACGCCCTCGCGCGGCCAATGCTCGAGCGCGGCGACCAGCGCGTCCTGCGCCAGTTCCTCCGCCAGCCCGATGTCGCGCACCAGCCGCGCGACGCCGGCGACGATCTTGGCGCTCTCGATGCGCCAGACCGTCTCGATGCTGCGCCGGACCGCGTCGTCCATCAGCCCGCGGCTGCGGCGTCGACCATATGGACCAGCTCCCAGACATGGCCGTCGAGGTCCTCGAAGCCATGCTGGACCATGAAGCCATGGTCGACCAGTGCGCGCGGCACCGCGCCGCCGGCGGCGCGTGCCTTGGCGACCAGCCCTTCGAGCTCGGCCCGGCTGTCGCAGGACAGGCAGATCAGCACCTCGGTGACCTGCTTCGCGTCGGCGATCGGCTTGCCGGTGAAACCGGCGAAGAAGGGCTCGACCAGCAGCATCACATGGATGTTCTCGCTGATCACCATGCCGGCGCCCTGGTCGTTGGTGAACTGCGGGTTGAAGCTGTAGCCGAGCGCGGCGAAGAAGGCCTTGCTCCGGTCCAGGTCCTTGACCGGCAGGTTGACGTAGATCTGCTTGTTCATCGGGTTGTCCTCTCGGGGGGTAAGGCAGGGGCCGCGACCGCGTCGCCCGCGAAGTCCTCGAGCCCGCAGAGCGGGCGCACCTCGATCACGGCGCCGGCGCGCTCGCCCATCGGCGCCGGGAAGCGCCGCGTCCATTCGAGCGCCTCCTCGCGGCTGCGCACCTGGATCAGCGTGTAGCCGGCGACCAGCTCCTTGGTCTCGGCGAAGGGCCCGTCGATCACGCTCGGCCGGCCGGCGTCGTAGCGGATGCGCCATCCCTGGCTGCTGGGCTGCAGGCAGCCAGCGTCGAGCAGCACGCCGGCGCGCGCGAGCGCCTCGTGGTACTCGGCCATCGCGGCCACCAGGCCGGGCGCGGGTGGCTTGGCGGCCTCGCTGTCGGCGTCGGCCTTGACGATGATCATGAAGCGCATCTCAGGCTCCTTCGACCGCGCGCGGCCTCCGCGGCCTCACGGTCGAACCACAGGCGGGGGTCGTTCGCCGGGACATGGGTCATCCTCCTGTCCAGACGACGAACGGCGCTCGGCGATTTCGACAGCCGCCAGCCCCCGGGGCGAACCCTAGCCTGCCGCGGGGCCGTCCGCGTAACAAGGGGCGAGCGCCCGCACTTCCACCGTGCACCACTCGGCCGCCGGGCAGCGCGCAGCGATCGCGAGCGCCTCGTCGCGGGTGCGGCAGCTCAGCAGGAAGAAGCCGCCGACCATCTCCTTGGCCTCGGCGAAGGGGCCGTCGCGCACCTCGGTGCGGCCGCCGCGCACGGTGACCCGGGACGCGCCGTCGTGCGACTGCAGCGACTCGCTGGCCACCAGCAGGCCGTCGCGCCGCAGTCCGTCGCCGAAGCGCAGCATGCTCTCGTACAGCGCGCGGCCTTCGGCTTCGGTGCGGCTGCGGCGTTGGTCGATCGGCTCGACGATCAGCAGCATGTAGGACATCGTGCACTCCTCAGTTGAGCAGACCCCATTGGTCGAGCATGAAGGTGTAGGTCAGCGACAGCTCGCGCAGCGCGTCGAAGCGCCCCGACGCGCCGCCGTGGCCGGCGTCGAGGTTGACCTGCAGCAGCAGCGGGTTGGCGTCGGTCTTCAGCGTACGCAGCTTGGCCACGTACTTGGTCGGCTCCCAGTACGACACCTGGCTGTCGTTGATGCCGGTCTCCAGCAGCATCGCCGGGTAGGCGCCGGGCTTCAGGTTGTCGTAGGGGCTGTAGGTGCGCATCCAGGCGTACTGCTCGGCAAGCTTCGGGTTGCCCCATTCGAGGAACTCGCCCACCGTCAGCGGCAGGCTCTCGTCGAGCATCGTGTTGATCACGTCGACGAAGGCGACCTCGGCGACCACCGCCTTGAAGAGTTCAGGCCGCAGGTTGACCACCGCGCCCATCAGCAGGCCACCGGCGCTGCCGCCCCAGGCGATCAGCTGCCGCGGCGTCGTCCAGCCGCTCGCGACCAGGTGGTCGGCGCAGGCGACGAAGTCGGTGAAGCTGTTCATCTTGCGCGCCAGCTTGCCGTCCTCGTACCAGCTGCGGCCGAGGTCGCCGCCGCCGCGGATGTGGGCGATCGCGAACACCGCGCCGCGGTCGAGCAGCGAGACGCGCGTCGACGAGAACCAGGGGTCGGTCGGCCAGCCGTAGCTGCCGTAGCCGTAGAGCAGCAGCGGCTGCGGGCCGGTGCCGCGGCGGTCCTTGCGGTAGACCAGCGAGATCGGTACCGCCGTGCCGTCGGCCGCGCGGGCGGTGATGCGCTCGCTGGCATAGAGCGCCGGGTCGTAGCCGCCGAGCACCGGCTGGCGCTTGAGCAGCTTGCGCTCGCGGGTGTCGAGCCGCTCCGCGTAGACCGTCGGCGGCGTCGTCAGCGAGTCGTAGCGGAAGCGCAGCGTCGCGGTGTCGAACTCGGCGTTGTCCTCGGTCGTGACCATGTAGGCGGCTTCGTCGAAGGCGATGCGGTGCTCGCGCCCGCGGGCCAGATCGCGCACGCGCAGCTGCAGCGCGCCGGCGACGCGCTCGGTCACCACCAGGTGGCGGCGGAACAGCTCGGCCTTCTCGATCATCAGGTCCGGCCGCGCGGCGATCAGCTCCTCGGCGCGCGCCAGGTCGGGACGGCGCGCGTCGACGCGAACGAGGCGGAAGTTCGGACCGCTGTCGTTGATGCGGACGTAGAACTGGCCGTCGCGGTGGTCGAGGTCGGCCTTGTGGCCGCGCTCGCGCGGGACCACGACGCGCGGCCGGGCGTCGGGCCGGCGCGCGTCGAGCACGGCGACCTCGCTCACGTCCTTGCTCTCGGCGATCAGCGTGACCCAGCGCGTGTCGCGTGTCAGCGCCACGCCCAAGGCGTACAGCTCGTCGCGCTCCTCCTGCAGCAGCTCGTCGGGCCGGCCGCTGCCGAGGCGGTGGCGCCACAGCTGGTAGGGGCGCTTGGCGGCGTCGAAGCGCACGTAGTACAGCGTGCGCCCGTCCGCGCCCCAGGCGAAGCTCGCGAGCTGGGCGATGCGCACCGGCAGCATCCGGCCGCGATCGAGGTCCTTGACCTGCAGCACGTAGTCGCGGCCGCCGGTCTCGTCGGTCATGAAGGCGAGCCGCCGGCCGTCGGGGCTGACGGCGTGCGCCTCCACGTGCAGGTGCGGCTTGCCGCGCGCGAGCTCGTTGACGTCGAGCATCACCTGGTCGCGGCCCTTGGGGTCCCAGCGGCGGTCGGTGCCGACGGCGGCGCGGCGCAGCAGCACCGGGTACTGCTGGCCTTGCAGCGTGCGCGTCGCGTACCACCAGCGGCCGTTGCGGTAGGGCACGCTGTCGTCGTCCTGGCGGATGCGCGCCAGCATCTCGTCGTACAGCTTGTCGCGGAACGCGGAACGCGGCGCCAGCCAGGCCGCGGTGTGGGCGTTCTCGGCCTTCAGGTACTCCAGCACCCGCGGGTCGTCGCGGTTGCGCAGCCAGAAGTAGTCGTCGATGCGGCGGTCGCCGTGGACGCTGACGTCCTTCGGTTCCTTGGGCGCGACCGGCGCTTCGGCGGCGCGCAGCGGGGACGCAAGCAGCAAGGCGCCGAGCAGCGCGGCGATCAGGCAGGTCTTCATGGGGCCTCTGGAGCGACGGCGCGGGTGTGCGCCGGAGGGGATGCTAGCCGAGGTCCCGGACCACGGCTTCGACCATCGCCAGCGCTGCGAAGGCCACGCGCCGGTGCCTGACACCGGCCGCCGGAGGGGGCGATCGACCGATCAACGACGCAAAGTCTCCTGTCTTCCGGCGCACGACCCGCCCGCTGGACGCCACACTTCGGCTGGGTTGGCTGCGATGCGAAAGCACATTTGAAACCTCATGGCCCCGACTGACCGCACGCACGACCAGCCCGAGCACTTGCTGCGCCTCATGTACCTGAGCACGGCGACGCCGACCAACGACAGCGGGTCGATCCAGTCGATCCTCCGGGCTTCCAGCGTCCACAACCCCTTGTCCGGCATCACCGGCTTGCTGTGCAGCAGCCGAAGTCACTTCCTTCAGGTGATCGAGGGGCCGGAGCAGGCAGTGATCGAGCTGTATGGGCGGGTCGCCAAGGACCCCCGTCACCGGGACCCCGTCCTTCTCGGCATCGAGCTGGTGGCCGACCGGCTCTTTGCCGGGTGGTCGATGGCGCACATCGAAGGTGACGGGCATGCCGACGAGCTCTACCGCAAGCTGTTGCCCAGGCGCCATGTGGACCAGGGCAAACAGGAAGTCGCTGCGCTGATGCGCTCCTTCATCGACACCTTGAACGCGAAGCAACGGACCGATGCCTTGCATCGCTGACGCGCATCGTTGTCAGCTATGCTGATTCCGGTCCATTCGCGGGTCGTTCCAACCGACGGATTCCACTCTCATGAAGGTCAAGATCAAGCCCGTGGCTTCAGGCTTCGGCCCGCTCACCGAACTGCCGGCCGACTGCACCGATTGCGGTTCCGCCGAGCGCGTCGGCTTCCGCTTCGACTACGCCTACCAGCCGATCGTCGACGTGGACGATCGCTCGATCTACGCCCATGAGGCCCTCGTGCGCGGCCCTGCCGGAGAGAGCGCGCAGTCGGTCTTGTCGCAAGTGACCGAGTCGAACCGCTACCGTTTCGATCAGGCCTGCCGCGTGAAGGCCATCAAGACGGCCGCGCTGCTCGGCATCGGCGAGCGGCTGTCGATCAATTTCCTGCCCAACGCGGTCTACAAGCCGGAGTTGTGCATCCGCACGACCCTCGAGGCCGCCCGCGCGCATGACTTCCCGGTCGACCGGATCATCTTCGAGGTCACGGAGGGCGAACGCGTCGAAGACGGACCCTGGCTCGCCCAGATCCTGCGCGAGTACAAGCGCTGCGGTTTCCTGACGGCGATCGACGATTTCGGCGCCGGTTATGCCGGGCTGACGCTGCTCGCCGACTTCCGGCCGGACCTGATCAAGATCGACATGGAGCTGATCCGCAACGTCGACACCAGCACGCCGCGGCAGGCGATCGTCCGAGCGCTGGTGCACCTGTGCGAGGACATGGGCATCCAGGTGATCGCCGAGGGCATCGAGACCGCCGGCGAGCGGGACTTCCTCTACGATGCCGGTATCCGCCTGATGCAGGGCTACTGGTTCAGCAAGCCGGTCTTCCAGGGCATCGCGGCGGCCGACTCGGTCCCCTGGGTCGAGGCCCGCGACAAGCGCCGCTGACGGGCGCGCGGGCCGCCGGTCCCGATCTCGGTCGCCCCCAGGGCGTCAGAGCTCGAGGTTGTCGATCAGTCGTGTGGTCCCGAGCTTGGCCGCCGCAAGCACGACGAGCGGATCGTCGGCCCCCTTGACGGGCGGCTGCAGGTCGGCGCGACGGCGCACCGTCACGTAGTCGGGCGCCCAGCCGCGCGCGCGCAGCGACTCCATCGCCTTGCGCTCCTGCGCGCCCAGGTCCTTGACGCCGCGCTTCAGCGCGGCCTTGATCGCCTGCAGCGCCGCGGCGAGCTGCGGCGCCTCGGCGCGTTCGGCCTCGCTGAGGTAGGCGTTGCGCGAGCTCAGCGCCAGGCCGTCGGCGGCGCGGGCGGTCTCGCCGGGCACCACCTCGACCGGCAGCGCGAACTGCTCGACCATGCCCTTCAACACCAGGAACTGCTGGTAGTCCTTCTTGCCGAAGATCGCCAGCCGCGGCTGCACGCACTGGAACAGCTTCATCACCACGGTGCACACGCCGGTGAAGAAACCGGGCCGGAATTCGCCCTCCAGGATGTCGGCCAGCGCCGCCGGCGGATGCACCTTGTAGGTCTGCGGCTGCGGGTAGAGCTCGCCCTCGTGCGGCGCGAACACCAGGTTGCAGCCGATCGCCTTGAGCTGTTCGCAGTCGCGCTCCAGCGTCCGCGGGTAGCGGTCGAAGTCCTCGTGCGGCTGGAACTGCAGCCGGTTGACGAAGATGCTGACCACCACCGGCCCGCCGAGCTCGCGCGCCTGCTTGACGAGCTGCAGGTGGCCCTCGTGCAGGTTGCCCATGGTCGGCACGAAGGCCGGCGGCTTGGCGCCAGCGAGCGCGTGGCGCAGGTCGGCGACGGTGTGGACGACGCGCATGGTTCAGTAAGCGTGCAGCTTCTCGTCGGGAAAGCTGCCGTCCTTCACCGCCGCGACGTAGCGGCGCACCGCGTCCTCGATCGACGCCGCGCCGTCCATGAAGTTGCGCACGAAGCGCGGTTGCTTGCCGCGGCTGATGCCCAGCATGTCGTGCAGCACCAGCACCTGGCCGGCGGTGGCGGCACCGGCGCCGATGCCGATGGTCATCACGCCGGGGTTGTCGGCCTGCACGTCGCGCGCCACCGCCGAGGGCATCAGTTCCAGCACCATCATCGAGGCGCCGGCGTCGGCCAGTTCCTTGGCGTGACGGCGCAGCGTGTCGGCGCCGGCGGCGTCCTTGCCCTGGATGCGGTAGCCGCCGAGCGCGTGCACGCTCTGCGGCGTGAGGCCGAGGTGGGCGCACACCGGCACACCGCGCTCGACCAGGAAGTGCACCGTCTCGGGGGTCCAGCCGCCGCCTTCGAGCTTGACCATCTGCGCGCCGGCGGCCATCAGCGTGCCGGCGTTGCGCAGCGCCTGCACCGGGTTCTCCTGGTAGCTGCCGAAGGGCATGTCGGCGATCACGAACGCCGTCTTGTTGCCGCGCACCGTGCTGCGCGTGTGGTAGCCGATCTGCTCCATCGTCACCGACAGCGTGCTCGGCTGGCCCTTGAGCACCATGCCGAGCGAATCGCCGATCAGGATGCAGTCGACGCCGGCGGCATCGACCAGCGCCGCGAAGCTGGCGTCATAGCAGGTCAGCATCGCGATCTTCTCGCCGCGCGCATGCATCTCGCGCAGCGTGTGCAGCGTGACCGGCTTGCGGTCGCCGGCGGGCGCGGCGGCAGGGGAGCTGTGGCTGCTCATGGTGTCTTTCGACGCTGGGGCGGCGGATTCTAAGCACGCCCGCCGCCGCGGGCGTTAGGGGAGCGCCCTCAGCTGGGCTGGTAGGCCAGGCGCACGTAGATGGGCGCGAAGGCCTCGGCCTGGGTCAGCTCGATCAGGTGCTCGCGCGCCAGCTCGAGCATTGCGATGAAGGTCACGACCTGTTTCTGCTGCGAGGCCTCGGCGTCGAACAGGTCGCCCCATTCGACGAAGCGCCGGCCCTGCAGCCGCCGCAGCACCAGGCTCATGTGCTCGCGCACCGACAGCTCCTCGCGGCGGATCAGGTGGTGCTGGTTGAGCCTGGCGCGCTTGAGGATGTCGAGCCAGGCCTCCTGCAGCTCGATCGCCGCCACCTCGGGCCAGCGCGGCTGCAGCGACTGCTCGATGTGGACCTGGGCGCGCAGGAAGTCGCGGCCGAGCTGGGGCAGGCGCTCGAGCCTGGCGGCCGCGAGCTTCATCTGCTCGTATTCCAGCAGCCGGCGCACCAGCTCGGCGCGCGGGTCCTCGGCCTCCTTGCCTTCCTCGCTGCGCTTGGGCGGCAGCAGCATGCGCGACTTGATCTCGATCAGCATCGCCGCCATCAGCAGGTACTCGGCGGCGAGCTCGAGGTTGCGCTTGCGGATCTGCTCGACGTAGGCCAGGTACTGGCGCGTGACATCCGCCATCGGGATGTCGAGGATGTTGAAGTTCTGCTTGCGGATCAGGTAGAGCAGCAGGTCCAGCGGACCCTCGAAGGTCTCGAGGAAGACCTCCAGCGCATCGGGCGGGATGTAGAGATCGGTCGGCAGCGCGAACAGCGGCTCGCCGTACAGGCGGGCCAGCGCGATGCGGTCGACCACGTCCGGCAGCCCGTCGACAGCCGGCGGCGGCAGCACTTCGGTGTCGGCGGCGTAGGCCGCGGGGGCATTCATCGCGCGGGACGGACCGGACCGCGGGGGCTCAGGCCTTGGTCTGGTAGACGTAGGGCTGCTGCGGCACGCGCGCCTCGCGCTGATCGGCCAGCGCCTCGCGGTCCTGCGGGCGGTCCCACAGCAGCGCGCGGCCCTGGCGCTGCTTCTCCTCGAGCCGCGGGTCGCGCTGCTTGAGCGTCTCGATGAAGTCGGTGACGTCGGAGCGGTAGGGTTTCCAGAACAGCGGCATGGGGAGGGTCAGGCAGTGGAGCGCTGATTTTACGGGGCCCGTCACCAGGGCTCGGTGCGCTGCACCTCCAGCGCGCCGTCGAGGAAGCGGTGGGGTTGACCCATCCACCATTTGGCGAGCTCGTCGAGCCGCTCGGTCGTCATCTGGTGGGCCGCGAAGGTGGCCTTGACGGTGGCCAGCCCGTCGAGGTTCTGCACGTTGAACTGCAGCCGGCCCTGCTCGTGCAGCGGCAGCACGCGCACGCCGGCCACCAGGTCGGCCGTGAAACGGTAGCGGTTGCACAGGAAGCGACTGCTGACCGGGTCCCGCTCGGGCTCGCCGAGGCAGCGGATGCCGGCCTGCGCCAGGCGCGCCTCGAGGCGCTCGATCTCCGGCGGGAAGTCCTTCGTCAGCTCGAAGCTCTGCCCCGACACCAGCCGCGCCGTCAGCACGATGTAGTCGACCCACTCCGGCGCCGAGAGCGGGCCGCGCTCGACGCGCTTGCGCCGCAGGTCGGCACCGAAGGCGGTGTAGCGCAGCCCTTCGACGACCGCCCGCGGGTCGATCGCGTAGCGTTGCGGCGAGGCCGGCTGCAGCACGTCGAGCTGGCGACCCAGGTCGTCGAGATAGCGCCACACCACGGCGCAGGCGGCCTCGACCAGCGCGACGTTGTGCTCGATCACCGCGTGATCGCCGCGCAGCTGTGCCTGACGCGCCTGGGCCTGCTGCTTGAGGTCGTCGAGAAAGCTCACGGGGCGGGTCGTTGATGGCCGTCATCGGCCGCGAGGGGGCTGCGTGCGATCATATTTCTGATGAGCGAAGTGGAGCTGAAGCTGCAGGTGCCCGGAGCGGCGCTCGCCGCCGTCGAGCGCGAGCTGGCGCGCGGCGCGACGCAGCGGCTGCGACTGCAGGCGATCTACTTCGACACCGCCGACCGCCGGCTCGCGGCCGCCGGGCTGGCGCTGCGCGTGCGCAAGGAGGGCCGGCACTGGGTGCAGACGCTCAAGAGCGGTTCGGCCCATGGCATCGAGCGCAGCGAGCACGATGTCCCGCTGGCGCTGCCGGCGGGGCGGGAGCCAGCCCCCGACCCGGCGCTGCATGGCGGCACGCCGCCGGGAGACGCGCTGGCCGCGCTGCTGGCGGCGGGCGGCGGGCCCCTGCTGCCGCAGTACCGCACCGACATCTGGCGCCGGCGGCGGCTGCAGCGCTCGCAGCGCGGCACGGTGGAACTGGCGCTGGACCGCGGCGAGATCACGGCGACCGGCGCCGACGGGCAGGCGCGCCGCTGGCCGGTCTGCGAACTCGAGGTCGAATTGCAGCGCGGCGACGCGCGCGCCGTCACCGACGTCGCCGCGCGCTGGGCGGTGCGCCATGGCCTGTGGCTGGACACGCGCGGCAAGGCCGAGCGCGGCGACCGGCTGTCGCGCGGCCTCGGCCCGGGCGATCCGGTGCCGGCCGCGAAGGCGGGGCCGCTGCGCTGGCGCAAGGCCATGACGCCGGCCGCGGCCTGGCAGACGCTGCTCGACAACCTGCTGGCCCACGCGCTGCCGAACTGGAGCGAGGTGGCCGGCGGCAGCCCGGCGGCCGAGCCGGTGCACCAGTTGCGCGTGGCGCTGCGGCGGCTGCGCTCGGCCGAGCGCTTCGTCGCGGGCTGGCCGGGCGTCGCGGCCGGCGAAACGGCCTGCGCGTGGGCCGACCCGGCGGCGGCGCTGTTCAGCCGGCTCGGGCAGGCGCGCGACAGCGACGTGCTCGCGGCCGGGCCGCAGCGCGAGGTCGACGCGGCGCTGGCGCGGATCGGCGAGGCGCCGCTGCCGCTGCCCACCGGCCCGGGCGCGCCGGCGTGGACCGACGCCGAGCGGGCGCGCCATGGCGCCGTCCTGCTGATGCTGCAGGCCGCGGCCCTGCTGCCGCCGGCCGCGGACGGGCCGCCCGTGTTGCGCACGTTGGCTGCCGAGCGGCTTGCCGAGTGGCATGCGCGGCTGCGCAAGGACGCCAAGCGCTTCGCGGCGCTCGACGACGAGGCGCGCCACCGCGTGCGCAAGCGCACCAAGCGGCTGCGCTATGCGGTCGAGTTCGCCGCGGCGCTGTTCCCGCGCGCGGCGGTGGAGGCCTACCTGGCGCCGCTGCGCGAGGCCCAGGAGCGGCTCGGCGAGTTCAACGACCTGTGCGTCGCGATCGCCGCCTACCGGCCGCTGACGGCCGAGGCGCCGCAGGCCTGGTTCGCGCTCGGCGTGCTGGCCGGGCGCCGCGAGGCCGCGCTCGTGCGCTGCGCCCAGGCGCTGGCGCGCTGGCGCAAGGCCGAGCCGTTCTGGCGCTGACCCGGCGGACGGACCGTCGGGCCCGGCTCGGTCGGTGTGCAAGAATTTGTGAACAGGGATGCGGCGCCACCACCGATCGCCGCCGACAGGGAGGTTCGAATGTCCAAGTGGAACGTGCTGGCCCTCGCGCTGGCGTGCACCGGCTGCGCCTCGGTGATCAACGACACGACGCATCCGATCAAGGTCGAGACGAAGACGCCGGCGGGCGAATTCGTGTCCGGTGCCGATTGCAGGCTGACCAACGACGGCGGAACCGTCACGATGAGGTCCGGCGAGACGGCCCAGGTGCGCCGCTCGGGCAAGGACTTGGACATCGTCTGCTCGCATTCGTCGAACCCGGACGCGGTCGCGCGGGCGATCTCGCGGGCCAATGCCGGCATGTTCGGCAACATCCTGTTCGGCGGCGGGGTCGGCGCGATCATCGACCACAGCAAGGGCACGGCATACACCTACCCGACCTGGGTCCAGCTCGTGTTCGGCGAGACGCTCGTCTTCGACCGCAGCGCCGAGAAGGAAGGCCAGCCGACGGTGCCGGCGGCAGCGGTCGCCACGAAGTGAGGCCGGGGCCTGGCGCCCGCGGCGAGGCGTGCAGGGCCCTTCGAGAACCACCACCAGGGGAGAGGATGACGATGAAGCGGATGCTGCGCGTGCTGGCGGTCCTGGGGACCGTGCTGCTTGCATCGGGATGTGCGCTGAAGGCGCCGAACTACGTGCCGTCGATCGACAACGTCGGCCTGATCAAGGGCGGCGGCGCGTCGATGGCGGTCGGCAGCTTCACCGTCCAGGCCGGCGTTGCGCCGGCCATCAGCCTGCGCAGCAACCCGATGTCCTCGCCGGTCGGCGCCGACTATGCGGCCTACCTGGCCGAGGCGATCCGCCAGGAACTCGGCCTGGCGGGCAAGCTCGACCCGGCATCGAAGATCGAGATCAGCGGCGTCGTGACGAAGAACGACATCGCCGCCGGCGGCATCTCGACGAACAGCGGCGAGATCGAGGCGCGCATCGTCGTGCGCAACGGCGGGGCGGTGCGCTTCGACAAGCTCAAGCGCGCGGACATGAGCTGGGAATCGTCCTTCGTCGGCGCGATCGCGATCCCGAAGGCGCAGCAGAACTACCCGCTCATCGTGCAGCGGCTGCTCGGTGCGATCTGGTCCGACCCCGACTTCCAGAAGGCCCTCCAATGAAGCCCCTCCTGCTCGGCGCGATCCGCCGCCACGCGCCGATCCTGCTGGCGCTGACGCTGGTCGGCGTGCTGTCCGGCTGCGCCCATCCGATCTCGCTCGCCGGCACGACCGCGGCCCTCGCCGGAACGGGCGGCGGCAAGGTCGCGAAAGGAGCCGGTCTGGTCATCAGCGACGAGGACCGCAAGCGCGAGGTCGTGAGCCCGGGGGGCGGCGGCGACAAGGTCAGCTACCTGCCTTACCGCGACCTCGAAGTGGGTCTCTACCTCGCGATGTCGGAGACCTTCGAGCGCGTGACGCGCGTCACCGGACCGAATGATCCGAAGGTGAAGCAGGAGCGGCTCGACTACGTCGTGACGCCGACGATCGCGACGACGTCGTTCTCGCCCAGCCTGTTCACCTGGCCGCCGACCATCTTCACCGTCGAGCTCGTCTGCAAGGTGACCGATGGCGACGGTCAGCCCGTCGCCGAGGTGCGGGCCTTCGGCGAGGGCCGTGCCGAGTTCGACGAGTTCAAGAGCGATTTCTCGCTCGCCGCCAAGCGCGCCGCCGATGACGCGCTGCGCAAGCTCGTCAAGTCGCTCGGCGAGGCGCGCCCGAAGTTCCAGTAGCCGCGCCGGCCAGCCAGGCCCGGCACAGCGCAGCCGCGTCGAGCGGTCCGGACGTGTCGGCGTCGAGCACCCGGGCCTGCTCTTCGGGGGTCAGTGGCTCGGCCAGCGCCGTGAGCTTGTCGAGCACGGCGAGGGTGGCCTCCGACGGATCGCCGCCGCGCCGCGCCCGCGCGCCGACGCGCTCGCGCAGCAGCGCCATCGGCGCGTGGCAGTGCAGGATCGCGAACGGGCAGCGCAGCTTCGCCGCGAGCGCGGCGAAGCGCTGTCGTTCGTCGGTGCGCAGGAAGGCGGCGTCGACGATCACCGGCCAGCCGGCGTCGAGGGCGCCTTCGGCCAGCGCCGCGAGCCGGTCGTAGGTGCGCTGCGTCGCGTCGGCGCCGTAGGCCAGCGCGCGGTCCGGCGTTGCGTCGAGCGGCCCGACGCCGAGCAGCCGCTTGCGCTCGACATCCGAGCGCAGCCGGATCGCGCTGGCCTGCTCGAGCAACTGCAGCGCGACATGGCTCTTGCCCGAGCCGGGCAGGCCGTGCGTGATCAGCAGCGCCGCGGCCGGCGGCGCCTCGGCCTCGCGCAGCGCCAGCGCCAGGTAATCGTCGGCCGTGGGCCAGGAGGGCAGCGGCTCGCGCAGGCGCGTGACCAGCGAGCGCACCAGCGCGCGGTAGGCCAGCGCATGGCGCCACAGCGGCAGGCCGGCATGGTCGCCGCCGGCCTCGACCCAGGCGTCGACGAAGCGCGCCGCGAGGTCGGCGCGGCCATGCGCCTTCAGGTCCATCGCGGTGAAGGCGACGTCGTCGACGATGTCGATGAAGCGCAGCGCCGCGTCGAACTCGATCGCGTCGAAGGGCAGGACCTCGCCGTCGATCTCGACCAGGTTGGCAAGGTGCAGGTCGCCATGGCCCTCGCGCACCTGGCCGCCGGCGGCGCGTGCAGCCCATAGCGGTGCGAGACGCCGGGCCTGCTGCGCGAACCAGCCGCGCAGACCGTCGATCGCGTCGGCGTGCGCCGGCTGCTGCCGCGCCACGCCGTCGAGCGTGGCGAGCGCCATCGCGTGCAGCGCGGCGCTGCCGTAACCGTGGCCAGGCGGGGCCGGCGCGGCGCCGCGCTGCCACGTGGCGATCTGCGCCGCGAGCCGCACGATGCGTGGCGCGTCGAGCCGCCCGGCGCGCGCCTGCTCGGCGAGCAGCGCACCGGCCGGGAAGCGCCGCATGCGCACCGCATGATCGAGCGCCTCGCCGGGGCCGTCGAAGGCCGGCGCGGCGATGCTGCCGGTGACACGGCTCAGGCCGAGGTAGAGCTGCGGCGCGAGCCGGCGGTTGATGCGCAGCTCCTCCTCGCAGTAGTGACGGCGCAGCGCCGCGCTGCCGAAGTCGAGGAAGGGCAGCCGCACCGGCTTCTTCAGCTTGTAGGCCAGATCGCCGGCGAGCAGCACCCAGGAGATGTGGGTCTCGATGCGCTCGACCGGCGTGCCGTCGCGCGACAGCCAGCGCTGCAGGCCGTCGACGAGCGCGCGGGGTTCGTCGTCGCTCATGCCGCCATTCTGCGCAAGCGGCGCTGCGCCGTCCTGCGCTGCGTCAAGCGGCGGTGCGGCGCGATCTCGTCACAATGGGCCGGCATCCTGCCGCGCCGCAATGACGATCCGCCACCTCGACCGCCTGCTCACGCCCGCCAGCGTCGCCGTGATCGGCGCCTCGCCCCGTGCGGGCAGCGTCGGCGCCACGGTGTGGCGCAACCTGCGTGAAGGCGGCTTCGCCGGCCCGGTGATGGCGGTCAACCCCTCGCGCGAGTCGCTCGACGGCGAGCCCTCGTACGCGCGCGTCGCGGCGCTGCCGCAGGTGCCCGACCTGGCGGTGATCTGCACGCCGGCGGCCACCGTGCCGGCCCTGGTGGCCGAGCTCGGCGCCTTCGGCACGCGCGCGGCGGTGGTGCTGAGCGCCGGGCTGACGCCCGATCAGAAGCAGGCCGCGCTCGACGCCGCGCGGCCGCACTGCCTGCGCCTGCTCGGGCCCAACTGCCTCGGGCTGATGACGCCGCGGCTCGGGCTGAACGCCAGCTTCGCGCACACCGCACCGCGCGCCGGCGACATCGCCTTCGTCTCGCAGTCCGGCGCGCTGGTCACCGCGATGCTCGACTGGGCCGGCGCGCGCGGCGTCGGCTTCTCGCACCTGGTGTCGCTCGGCGAGCGCATCGACGTCGACTTCGGCGACCTGCTCGACATGCTGGCCAGCGACGCGCACACGCGGGCGATCCTGCTGTACATCGAGTCGATCGAGTCGCCGCGCAAGTTCATGTCGGCGGCGCGCGCGGCGGCGCGCAACAAGCCGGTGATCGCGATCAAGGTCGGCCGCAGCCGCAACGGCGCGCGCGCCGCGGCCTCGCACACCGGCGCGCTGGCCGGCGCCGACATCGTGTTCGACGCCGCGCTGCGGCGCGCCGGCATGCTGCGCGTCGACACGCTGCACGAGCTCTTCCTGGCTGCCCATACGCTGGCGCGGCTGAGCGGGGCCGCGACCGGCGCACTGACCGTGCTGACCAACGGCGGCGGCGGCGGGGTGATCGCCGCCGACGCCGCCGAGCGGCTCGGCGTGCCGCTCTACGAGCCCGATGCCGCGATGCAGGCGACGCTCGACGCGGTGCTGCCGCCCAACTGGTCGCACGGCAACCCGGTGGACATCGTCGGCGACGCGCCGGTCGAGCGCTACGTCGAGGCGCTCGAGGCGCTGCTCGCGTCGCCGGCCACCGGCACGGTGCTGATGCTCCATGCGCCGACCGCGATCGTGCCGAGTGCCGACATCGCCCGCGCCCTGGTGCCGGTGGCCGCTCGCGCCTCCGGGCGCGTGATCGGCTGCTGGCTTGGCGAAGCGGCGGTGGCCGAGGCACGGCGCGTCTTCACCGCGGCCGGCATCGCCGACTACGCGATGCCCGAGGACGCGGTGCGCGCGGTCGCGCTGCTGCGCACCTGGCGCGCCAACCAGGAGGCGCTGCTGCAGACGCCGGCGTTCGCCGCGCTGCCGGCGCCGCGCGCCGACGAGGCGCGCGCGCTGGTCGATGCGGCGGTCGCCGACGGCCGCGAGTGGCTGGGCGACGCCGACGCGATGGCGCTGCTGGCGGCCTACGGCGTGCCGGTCGTGCCGACGCGGCGCGTCGCGGCCGACGCCGGCGCCGCGGCGGCCGCGGCCGGCGAGATCGGCTACCCGGTGGCGCTGAAGATCGCCTCGCCCGACATCCTGCACAAGTCCGATGTCGGCGGCGTCGTGCTCGGCCTGGGCGACGAGGCGGCGCTGCGCACCGCGGTCGACGCGATGCTGGCGCGCGTGCGCGAGCGTTGTCCCGAGGCGCGCCTCGACGGGCTGACCGTGCAGCGCATGGCGAGCCGGCCGCGCGCGCACGAGCTGATCGTCGGTGCCCATGTCGACGCGCTGTTCGGTCCGGTGCTGCTGTTCGGCGCCGGCGGCACCGCGGTCGAGGTGCTCGCCGACCGCGCCGTCGCGCTGCCGCCGCTGAACCGCGCGCTGGCGGCGGACCTGGTGTCGCGCACCCGCATCGCCCGCCTGCTGGCCGGCTACCGCGACCGGCCGGCGGCCCGGCTCGACGCGGTGTACGACGTGCTGATCGCGGTGGCCCGGCTGCTGGCCGACCGGCCCGAGGTGGCCGAGCTCGACATCAACCCGCTGCTCGCCGACGAGCAGGGCGTACGGGCGGTCGATGCCCGCGTGCGCGTGTCCGCCGCGCGGCCCGGCGGTCAGGCGCGCTTCGCGATCCAGCCTTATCCGGCCGAGCTGGCCGAGACGCTCGAGTGGCGCGGCCAGCGCCTCGTCGTGCGGCCGATCCGGCCCGAGGATGAACCGGCGCACCGCCGCTTCATCGAGCGGCTGGACCCGGACGACATCCGCATGCGCATCTTCTACACCCGCCGCGAGCTGCCGCACAGCGAGCTGGCGCGGCTGACGCAGATCGACTACGCGCGCGAGATGGCGCTGGTTGCCGTCGAGGCCGCGGAAGACGGCCAGGAGGGCGAGACGCTGGGCGTCGTGCGCGCGGTCAGCGACCCCGACAACGTCGAGGCCGAGTTCGCGATCATCGTGCGCAGCGACCTGAAGGGCCGCGGCCTCGGGCGGCTGCTGATGCAGCGCATCGTCGACCACGCGCGCCGCCAGGGCCTGCGGCGGCTGATCGGCGACGTGCTGCAGGGCAACCGCGCGATGCTCGAGCTGGCGCGGCACTGCGGCTTCACGGTCGACACCGAGCACTCCGACGACGAGGCCGTGCGCCTCGTGCTGCCGCTCAGCTGAGCGGCGCCGCGGCGGCGCGTGCCAGCGCCGTCTCCAGGTCGGGGGCGATCGCGTCGGCACCGAGCACCGCATCGAGCCCGCTGCGATCGACGATGGAACGGGGCTGCTCGTTGAGTCCGACCAGCATCAGGCCGACGCCGCGCCGTGCCAGCATGCGATGCAACTGGCGCAGCGCGTCGGCGCCACTGGTGTCGAGCGAGACGAGCTGGCGTGCCTCCAGCACCAGGGTGTGCGTCCCGGCGGGCAGGCTGTCGGCCAGCGACTCGACGCGGTCCACCGCGCCGAAGAACAGCGCACCGTACAGCCGCTGCACGACGACGCCGGCCGGCACGCCTTCTGCCGGCGCGGCATCGACGCGGAACAGCGAGGCCATGCGCCAGATGAAGAAGCCGCAGGCCAGCACCAGGCCGACCTCGACCGCCACGGTGAGGTCGAACACGACGGTCAGGAAGAAGGTGCCGAGCAGCGTCACGCGGTAGGGCACGGTCAGTCGGCGCAGCCGCGCGAACTCGTGCCACTCGCCCATGCTCCAGGCGACGAACAGCAGGATGCCGGCGAGCGCGGCCAGCGGCACGTGCAGCGCCAGCGGCGCCGCGGCCAGCACCACCACCAGCACCGTCAGCGCGTGCACCATGCCGGCCACCGGGCTGCGGCCACCGGCGCGCACATTGGTGACGGTGCGCGCGATCGTCCCGGTGGCCGGGATGCCGCCGAACACCGGCGCGACCATGTTCGCCACGCCCTGGGCCATCAGCTCCTGGTTGGGGTCGTGGCGCGGCAGGTCGGTCGCGTTGTCGGCGACGCGCGCGCACAGCAACGACTCGATCGCGCACAGCAGCGCGATCGTGATCGTCGGGATCACCAGCTGCTTCGCGCTGGCCCAGCTGAAGGGCGGCAGCTCGAGCTGCGGCAGCGCCTGCGGGATGCCACCGAAGCGGCTGCCGATGGTCTCGACCGGCAGGTTCAGCAGCGCGGTGGCCAGCGTCGCGAGCACGAGCGCGACGATGGTGCCGGGCAGGTGCGCGACCAGCCGCCGCAGCCGGCCGCCGAAGCTGACCGGCGCCACCGGCATCGCGTAGGCCTTGGGCCAGACCACCACCAGCGCCAGGCAGGCCAGACCGATCGCGAGGGCCGCCGCGTTGACATTGCCGAGGTGCGAGGCGAGCGTGCCGATCTGCGAAAGGAAGTCGGCCGGCAGCTTGTCGATCGGCAGCCCGAGCAGGTCCTTGACCTGCGACAGGCCGATCAGCACCGCGATGCCGTTGGTGAAGCCGATCACGATCGCCACCGGGATGTAGCGCACCAGCGCGCCGAGCTTCAGCGCGCCCATCGCGAACAGCAGCGCGCCGGCCAGCGCGGTGGAGATCAGCAGGTTGGTCAGCCCGTAGCGCTCGACGATGCCGTAGACGATGACGATGAAGGCGCCGGCCGGCCCGCCGATCTGCACGTTCGAGCCACCGAGCGCCGAGATCAGGAAGCCCGCGACGATCGCGGTCACGAGCCCCTGCTCGGGCTTGACGCCCGAGGCGATCGCGAAGGCCATCGCCAGCGGCAGCGCGACGATGCCGACCGTCAGGCCGGCGGCGATGTCGGCCAGCAGGCGCTGGCGGTTGTAGTCCTTCAGCGCGTCGAGCAGACGCGGTCGGAACGGGTGCAGTCGGGGTAGGGCCATGGAACCTCCGGGGTCGGGTGGGGCGCGCGCAGGAAGCGCGCTTCCGGAGGTCCGCAGTGGTGGCGCTGGGCGATGAAGCGGCGGCGGCGCGTCGGTCCGACGACCTGGCTGCGCGCCGCGCCGTGCATCAGCGCACCCGCAGGCCCGGCACGGCGCCGGGCGTGGGTTCGAGCAGGTAGAGGCCGGGGGCGGCCTTCTCGTCGGCATGCGAGGCGGCCAGCACCATGCCCTCGCTGACGCCGAACTTCATCTTGCGCGGCGCAAGGTTGGCGACCAGCACCGTCATCTTGCCGATCACGTCTGCCGGCTTGAAGGCCGACTGGATGCCGCTGAAGACGGTGCGGTGGCGGCCCTCGCCGGCGTCGAGCGTCAGGCGCAGCAGCTTGGTGCTGCCCTCGACCAGCGCGGCATCGACGATCTTCGCGAGGCGCAGGTCGACCTTGGCGAAGTCGTCGATCGTGATCGTCGGCGCGAGGTCCTCGCCGCCGGGCTTCGGGGCCTCGACCGGCGGCGGCTCGAACAGGGCGTCGAGCAGCTTGGGGTCGACGCGCTGCATCAGGTGGTTGTAGGCGCCGATCGCATGGCCGCCGAGCAGGCGGCCGGCGTCGGTGAAGCGCAGCGGCCCGACCTTCAGGAAGGCCTCGACCTGCGCGGCCAGCGCCGGCAGCACCGGCTTCAGGTAGATCGTCAGCAGCCGGAAGGCCTCGATGCAGGTGCTGCAGACGTCCTGCAGCCGCGCGTCGCTGCCGGCCTGCTTGGCCAGCTCCCAGGGCTTGTTGGCATCGACGTACTCGTTCACACGGTCGGCCAGCGCCATCGTCTCGCGCAGCGCCTTGCCGTACTCGCGCTCGTCGTACAGGCGCGCGATGCCATCGCCGGCCTGCTGCAGCGTCGCGAGCAGTTCCCGGCCGTCCGCACCGACCTCGGCCGCCAGCCGGCCGTCGAAGCGCTTGGCGATGAAGCCGGCCGCGCGGCTGGCGATGTTGATGTACTTCCCCACCAGATCGCTGTTGACCCGCGCGACGAAGTCGTCCGGGTTGAAGTCCACGTCCTCGACCCGCCCGTTGAGCTTGGCCGCGATGTAGTAGCGCAGCCACTCGGCGTTCATGCCGAGCTCGAGGTACTTCAGCGGCGAGATGCCGGTGCCGCGGCTCTTGCTCATCTTCTCGCCGCTGACGGTGATGAAGCCGTGCACGAAGATGTGGTCGGGCGTGCGGCGCCCGCTGAAGTGCAGCATCGCCGGCCAGAACAGCGTGTGGAAGTAGACGATGTCCTTGCCGATGAAGTGCACCTGCTCGGTGGCCGGGTCGGCGAGGAAGGCGTCGAAGTCCTTGCCGATCTTGCCGAAGTGGTTCTTCAGCGACGCCAGGTAGCCGACCGGCGCGTCCAGCCAGACGTAGAAGTACTTGCCCGGCGCGTCCGGGATCTCGATGCCGAAGTAGGGCGCGTCGCGGCTGATGTCCCAGTCGGCCAGCGCGCTGCGGCCGTCCTCGTCGGTCGTGAACCACTCGCTGATCTTGTTCAGCACCTCGGGCTGCAACCGGCCCGGCGCCTGCGTCCAGTCCTTCAGGAAGTCGACGCAGCGCTGCGCGCTGAGCTGGAAGAAGTGGTGCTCGCTGGTCTTCATCACCGGCGTCGCGCCGGACAGCGCCGAGTACGGGTTCTTCAGCTCGGTGGGCGAGTAGACGGCGCCGCAGACCTCGCAGTTGTCGCCGTACTGGTCCTTGGCGCCGCACTTCGGGCACTCGCCCTTGACGTAGCGGTCGGGCAGGAACATGCCCTTGACCGGGTCGAAGAACTGCTCGATGTCGCGCGTGAAGATCAGGCCGTTCTTCCTCAGCGCGCGGTAGGTGTCCTGCGCGAGCTGGTGGTTCTCCGGCGCGTCGGTCGAATGCCAGTTGTCGAAGCCGATGTGGAAGCCGTCCAGGTAGGCCTTGCGGCCGGCGGCGATGTCGGCGACGAATTGCTGCGGCGTCTTGCCGGCCTTCTCGGCGGCGATCATGATCGGCGCGCCGTGCGCGTCGTCGGCGCAGACGAAATGCACTTCGTGGCCCTGCATGCGCTGGAAGCGCACCCAGATGTCGGCCTGGATGTACTCCATCATGTGCCCGACGTGGAACGGCGCGTTGGCGTAGGGCAGGGCGGTGGTGACGAAGAGCTGACGGGGCATGGGCGGCTGTGGCCAAAGTCGCAGGAACGCCCGCGAATTGTAGGTGTCCGCCCCTGATAATCGCGCTGGAACTACCGGTCCCCACCCGCACCATGGCAGCCATCCTGGTCATCGAAGACGACGACAACATCGCCCAGCTGCTCGAGTTCATGCTCGACCGCGAGGGCCATGCGGTGCAGATCCTGCCCGACGGCGAGGCGGCGCGCAGCCATATCGCCGAGCAGGCACCGCCGGCGCTGGTGCTGCTCGATTCGATGCTGCCCTACCGCGACGGCATGACGCTGCTCGGCGACATGCGCGCCCAGCCGGGCTGGGGCGCGGTGCCGGTGATCATGCTGACCGCCAAGTCGCTCGAGCGCGACATCGTGCGCGCGCTCGAGGCCGGCGCCAGCGACTACGTCGTCAAGCCCTTCCAGCCGCAGGAACTGCTGGCCCGCGTGCGGCGCTTCGTGCGCAGCGGCGCATGAGGGCCGCGCTCCTGCTCGGCGCCGGCCTGCTGGCCGCCGCCGGCGCCGCCGCGCAGACGACGGCCCCCTGGCAGGTCGAGGTCGGCGCCGGCATCGAGCACGCCGACAACGGCAGCGCCGACTGGCACCAGCTCGACCTGGCGCTGCGCTCGCGCTTCGCACCGCGCTCGGTGGCCGAGATCAGCGCGCGGCGCACGCGCCGCTACGGCTTCGACGACAGCGAGATCGGCCTCGGCCTCGCGCTGCCGCTCGGTGAGCGGTGGTCGGTCGCGGCCAGCGCCCAGGCGAGCCCGGAGCACCGCGTGCTGGCCAGGCTGGCCGGCCGCGTCGACGTCGCGCGCAGCTTCGACGGCGGCTGGGTGCTCGGCGGCGGCGTGGCGCGCAGCCTGTTCGACGGCGCCGGCAGCGACCCGAGCGGCAGCAGCACGCTGCGCCTGCTGGGCGAGCGCTACGTCGGCAACTGGCGCTTCGCGGCCGGCCTGAGCCGCACGCGCATCGACGGCGGTGGCGGCGGTGCGGAGGGCGGCTGGCTGCTGCAGGCCGACCGCTACTTCGGCGACGTCGGCCGCCTCGGCGTGGTGGCCGCGCGCGGCCGCGAGCCGGAGAACCTGCCCGAGGTGGGCGGCGTCGTGTCGACGCGCGTCACCACGCTTGGCCTCGTCGGCACCTGGCCGCTGGGCGGCGCCTGGGCGCTGACCGGCGCGCTGGTGCGCACGCTCAGCAGCGACGGCGAGGTGCGCAGCGGCCCGCGCACCGGCGATGCCGTGGGCAGCAGCTACCGCCGCGACGGAGTGCGTCTTGGTCTTCGATACGACTTTTGATTTCCAGGTGCGCCTGGCGCTGGGCCTGGGCCTGGCCGCGCTGGTGGTGAGCTTCGGGCTCGTGCTGCAGGTGCTGGTGATGCGCATGCGCGGCCAGCGCCGCGAGCGCGAGCGCGCCGAGGTGCAGGCGCGCTGGCGCCCGCTGCTGCTGCAGGCCGCGCTTGCCGGACCCGGCAGCACCAACCTGCCGGCGCTGCCGCGGCGCGAGCTGGCCGACGTGCTGCTGCTGTGGATCCAGCTGCAGGACAGCCTGCGCGGCAGTGCGCACGACGGGCTCAACGTGCTGGCGATGCGGCTCGGTTTCGCGCAGCAGGCGCGGCGCTGGGCCGACCGCGGAGCGCTCGCGCGGCGCGTGATCGGCCTGGTGACGCTCGGCCACCTGGGGCTGGCCGAGGACCGCTTCCGCCTGCGCCAGGCGCTCGCCGAGCCGCGCACGCTGACCAGCCTGGCCGCGGCGCGCGCGCTGCTGCGCATCGACGCGAGCGGCGCCGCGCCGCTGGTGCTCGACCAGTACCTGGCGCGGCCCGACTGGCCGGCCGCGCGCCTGGGCACGCTGCTGCGCGACGCCGGCGCCGAGGCGGTGGCGCCGGCGTTGCTCGAGCGCCTGCTGGCGGCCGCGCCGGCCGAGCAGATCCGCCTGCTGCCGCTGCTGCGCTTCGCCGAGACGCCGCGCACCGGCAGCGTGCTCGAGCAGCTGGTGGCCGAGAGCGACGATCCGCAGGTGCTGTCGATCGCGCTGCGCCAGCTGCACGGCCCCGACGCACGGCCGCGCGTGCGGGCGCTGTGCACGCATGCCGACGCGCTGGTGCGCTCGGCCGCCGCGGTGGCGCTCGGGCACATTGGCGAGCCGGACGACCAGCAGCGCCTGACCGCGATGATGAGCGACCGCGACTGGTGGGTGCGCTACCGCAGCGCGCAGGCCCTGCTCGCGCTGCCCGGCGCGGAGGCCGCGGCGCTGGCGCAGGCGCGTGCGAAGCTGGATGACCGCTATGCGCGCGACATGCTCGACCACGCCTGGGCCGAGCGCGCGCTGCAGACCGCGGGCGGAGGAGCGGCATGAACGACTGGCTCGCCCGGCTGCCGGCCTGGCCGTGGATCGACCCGGCGCAGATCGATCCGCGGTGGATCGAGGCGACAGGCTGGTTCTTCATCGGCTACTTCGTGCTGCTGACACTGCTCTATCTCGTGCTCAACCTGATCGCACTGCGCCTGATCGGCCGCGAGGCGGCGAACAACGAGATCGGCGCGCTGGCCGACTACAGCGCCGGCCTCGAGCCGGGCATCTCGATCCTGGTGCCGGCCTACAACGAATCGACGACCATCGCCGCGGCGGTGCGCTCGATGCTGCAGCTCGACTACCCCGACTACGAGGTGATCGTCTGCAACGACGGCTCCAAGGACGACACGCTCGAGGTCCTGAAGCGCGAGTTCGCGCTCCAGCCCTTCCCCGAGGCCTACCGCCGGGCCCTGCCGGTGGCCGAGGTGCACGGCCTGTGGCGCAGCCCGCGGCATCCGCAGCTGATCGTGATCGACAAGGTCAACGGCGGCCGCTCGGACGCCGTCAACGCCGCGGTCAACGCCGCGCACCATGGCCTCGTCTGCGTCGTCGATGCCGATTCGGTGCTGCAGCGCGACAGCCTCAAGCGTGTCGTGCGGCCCTTCATGGAGGACCGTCGCGTCGTCGCCAGCGGCGGCACGGTGCGGCTGTCCAACGGCTGCCGCATCGCCCAGGGCCATCTGCAGGAAGTGGCCGTGCCGCGCAACTGGGTGGCGCGCATCCAGGTCGTCGAGTATCTGCGCGGCTTCCTCTATGGCCGGCTCGGCTGGGCGCCGATGAACGCCCTGCTGATCATCTCCGGTGCCTTCGGCGTGTTCCGTCGCGCGGCGCTGATCGAGGCCGGCGGGCTGTCGACGCGCACCATCGGCGAGGACATGGAACTGACGATGCGGCTGCATCGCATCCACCGCTTGTCGGGGCGCGACTACCGCATCGCCTTCGTCCCCGACGCCAACTGCTGGACCGAGGCGCCCGAGACGCTGGCGGTGCTGCGCAGCCAGCGCGTGCGCTGGCACCGCGGCCTGCTCGAATGCCTGTGGACGCACCGCCGGCTGGCGCTGAATCCGCGCGCCGGCGCGGTCGGCTGGCTGGCCTATCCGTTCATGTTCCTGTTCGAAGCGATCGCGCCGCTGGTCGAGGCGCTGGGCTACATCGTCATCACCGTGCTGGTGCTGTCGGGACTGATCTCCTGGCCGACCTTCTGGGTCTTCCTGCTGCTGGCCTTCGGGGCCGGTCTGATGATGTCGGCCAACGCGCTGCTGCTCGAGGAGCTCGCCTTCCGCACCTACACGCGGCCGCGTCACCTGCTGCAGCTGCTCGCGGCGATCGTGGTGGAGAACTTCGGCTACCGGCAGCTCAACACCTGGTGGCGCCTGGTCGGCATCTGGCAATGGGCCACCGGCCGCAAGCAGGTGTGGGGCGAGATGAAGCGCCGCGGCAGCGGCGACGGCGCCACGACATGAGCAAGGGCGCGCGCGGCGCTGGCCGGCACGCCGGACCGAGGGTATGCGCGTGAGTGGGGTCGGCGGCATCGCGCGCCGCGTGCCGATGCTGTTCGCGCTGCTCGCGGTGTGCGTGCTGGGCCTGCTGGCGATGAGCTGGCGCGCCTACGCCGAGCTGCAGGATGCGCAGGCCTGGCGCGACGACACGCGTGAGGTGCTGACCGACCTCGACCGCCTCGAGCGGGCCACCGCGCCGCAACCCGCGCTGGTGCAGTGCGCCGCGCACGGCAGTGCGGCGGCTGCCGCCGCGGAGCCGCCGAACCCCGCGCCGATCATCGAGCGGCTGCGCAAGCGCTTGCAGGACAACCCGGTGCAGCAGGGCGCGCTCGACGAACTGCCGGTGCTGGTCGAGGTGCTGCGGCGGGCCTACATCGAGCCGCTCGTCGCGGCGTGTCGGGGCGGGCGGGTGCTGGGCGTCGAACGCGCGCTCGACCTCGCGGCCGTCGGCGTGCACCACCGCGGCCGCGTGCAGCAGCAGCTCGAGCGCCTGCGCGCGGTCGAGCTCGAGCGGCTCACCGAGCGCGAGGCGCGGCTGCAGTCGCGCACCGACGACGCCGCACGCCTGTTCGCGCTGTTCGCCGTGGGCACCGTGCTGCTCGCGGTGGTGGCCACCGTCGGACTGCGCGCCTTCACCGCGCGGCTGGCCGATTCCAACCGCCGGCTGCGCCGCGAGGCGACCGAGCGCGGCGTGGTGCAGGAGCAGCTGCGCGAGTCGCAGCGGCGCCTGGAGATGACGCTGGACCACATTCCGGACGGCGTGATCGCCTTCGACGCCGGCACGCGCGTGCAGTGGATCAACCCGGCCGCCGAGGTGATGTTCGGCCGCTCGCGCGCCGGCATGCGCGCGCAGCCGGTGTCGCTGCTGATCCCCGAGCTCGACCACCGCACCGAGTGGCCCGACACCGTGCCGCCCGAGGACGCGCCGGCCGCGACGCCCTGGCATGCGCGCCGCGAGACGATGTACGGCCTGCGTGCCGACGGTGCGGAGTTCCCGATCGAGGTCGCGCTGGTGCAGACGCGTGTCGGCGGCGAGCGCGTCGGCGTCTGCGTCTGCCGCGACCTGAGCCAGCTCGAGCGCATGGAGCGCATGAAGCACGAGTTCGTGTCAATGGTCAGCCACGAGCTGCGCACGCCGCTGACCAGCATCCGCGGCTCGCTGGCGATGCTGGCCGACGGCATGGCCGGTGAACTGACCGGCCCGGTGCACCGCCTGGTCGGACTGGCGCACCAGAACTCCGAACGGCTGGTCGCGCTGGTCAACGACATCCTCGACTTCGAGAAGCTGCGCGCCGGCGAGGTGCGCATGGAGCTGGCGCCGCTCGACCTCGTCGACGAGGCGCGCGCGGCGCTCGAATCCTGCGAGGGCTACGCGCACCAGCACCGCGTGGCGACACGGCTGCAGAGCGCCGGCGCGGTGCCGGCGGTCGGCGATGCGCAGCGGCTGCAGCAGGTGCTGGCCAACCTGCTCAGCAACGCGATCAAGTTCTCGCCCGAGGGCGGCGAGGTGACGGTGCACGTCGACGCCGGTGGCGGCGAGCCCCGCCTGTGGGTCATCGACCAGGGCCCGGGCGTGCCGGCGGCCTTCGTCGAGCAGCTCTTCGAGCCCTTCGCCCAGGCCTCCAACCTGCAGACGCGCAAGCGCGGCGGCACCGGCCTGGGGCTGGCGATCAGCCGCGCGATGATGGAGCAGATGGGCGGGCGCATCGGGCTGGAGCCGCCCGAGCCGGGGCGGGGTGCGGTGTTCTGGATCGCGCTGCCCCCGGCGCCTGTGCTGGAACAGGCCCTCGGCTAGACTTCTCGGCTGTTCTGTACCCGACTGCATAGGTTCCCATGTCCCTGCCCCTGTCCGACAGCGCCGTGCTGGCCGCGCTGAAGTCCGTCGTCGACCCCAACACCGGCCGCGACTTCGTGTCGACGAAGCAGCTGAAGAACCTGAAGGTCGAGGCGGGCGATGTCAGCTTCGACGTCGAGCTCGGCTACCCGGCCAAGAGCCAGATCGCGGGGCTGCGCAAGGCGCTGATCGCCGCTGCGCGCAGCGTCGCGGGGGTCGAGAACGTCAGCGCCAACCTCACGAGCAAGGTCACCGCGCACGCGGTGCAGCGTGGCGTGCAGCTGCTGCCTCGGGTCAAGAACATCGTCGCCGTCGCGTCCGGCAAGGGCGGCGTCGGCAAGAGCACGACCGCGGTCAACCTGGCGCTCGCGCTGGCGGCCGAGGGCGCCTCGGTCGGCATCCTGGATGCCGACATCTACGGCCCCAGCCAGCCGATGATGCTGGGCATCGAGGGCAAGCCCGAGAGCGCCGACGGCCAGACGATGGAGCCGCTGGAGAACTACGGCGTGCAGGTGATGTCGATCGGCTTCCTGGTCGAGGCCGACAACCCGATGATCTGGCGCGGCCCGATGGCCACGCAGGCGCTCGAGCAGATGCTCAAGCAGACCAACTGGCGCGAGCTCGACTACCTGATCGTCGACATGCCGCCGGGCACCGGCGACATCCAGCTGACGCTCTCCCAGCGCGTGCCGCTGACCGGCGCGGTGATCGTCACGACGCCGCAGGACATCGCGCTGCTCGACGCGCGCAAGGGCCTGAAGATGTTCGAGAAGGTCGGCGTGCCCATCCTCGGCGTGGTCGAGAACATGGCGGTGCACGTCTGCACGAACTGCGGCCATGCCGAGCACATCTTCGGCGCCGACGGCGGCAAGAAGATGAGCGCCGAGTACGGCGTGTCCTACCTGGGCGCGCTGCCGCTGAGCCTGGGCATCCGCGAGCAGGCCGATGCCGGCCGCCCGACCGTGGTCAGCGATCCGGACGGCGAGATCGCCGCGATCTACAAGACCGTGGCGCGCCAGATCGCGGTGAAGATCGCCGAGAAGGCCAAGGACTACTCGTCCAAGTTCCCGACGATCTCGATCTCCAAGACCACCTGAGGATGGCGCGGTGAGCAGCCCCGACCGTCCGGCGCTGCAACTCGCGGTCGTGATCGAGCGCGAGAAAGCCCCCAACCGCTGGGAGGACTGGCGCTTCCGCATCGCCGAGGTGCTGCCCGACGAGGGCGGTTTCGGCACCGAGGTACGCATGCTGCGCGACGACGGCAAGCTCTCGCGCTGGCTGCACCCGGGGCTCAAGCTCGAGCTGTTCCGCGACGAGGGCGAGGGCTACTACCTGAACCTCAGCTCGGGTGCGCCGGTGTGGTTCGTGATGTGGCGCATCGACGATGCCGACCCCTCGCGCGCCTGGCCGGAGATCGTCAGCGTCTCCTACAACGAGGCCGGGCGCTGGCTCGACGCGCAGGAGCGCGTCGACAACCTGCCGCTGCCCGCCGACGTGGTGGCCTGGCTGCAGGCCTGGACCGACGCGCACTACCAGCCCGAGGCGAAGCAGCGCAAGCGCCCGGCATCGTTCCAGCGGCCGGAGGACCGGCGGTGAGCCACGCGGAGGATTTCTTCTCGCGCTGGGCGCGCCGCAAGGCCGAGGTGCAGCGCGGTGGCGAAGCGGTGCCGCAGGAGCCCGTTCGCCCAGAGTCCTTCGACGCTGCTCAGCGGAGCCCTGTCGAAGGGCATGGGGAGGCGACTGCCGCACCGCCGCCTACGCTCGACGACGTCGCCACCCTGGCGCCCGGTGACGGGGTCGCACGCTTCGTCGCCCGCGGCGTCGACGAGGCGGTCAAGCGCGCTGCGGTCAAGAAGCTCTTCACCGATCCGCACTTCAACCTGATGGACGGGCTCGACATCTACATCGACGACTACGGCAAGCCCGACCCGATTCCCGCCGCGATGCTGCGGCAGATGAACCAGTCGCGCTCGCTCGGCCTGTTCGCCGACGAGGAGTCCGACGAGGACAAGCCCCAGGTGCCGGCCACGCCCGCAGCCGCCACCATCCCTGACCAGGAAGCAGACCCGGCGGCCGCCCCCGCGGCCGGGGCCGTGCCCCAGACCGACGATGAAGACCCTGATCTGCAACTGCAACCAGACGATGCCGCTGGACGGCCCGGCCCTGACGAAGGCGCTGGGCCCGGCGGCGTCTGACGGGCTCGAGACCGTCCACACCCTGCTGTGCCGGCGCGAAGCCGGCGCCTTCCAGCGCGCCGCCAAGTCGGGCGAGGACCTGCTGATCGGCTGCACGCAGGAGCAGCGGCTCTTCCTCGAACTCAACGACGAGACCGAGGGCGCGCCGCGCGTCGAGGAGCGGCCGATCCGCTTCGTCAACCTGCGCGAGACGGCGGGCTGGGGCGTCGACGCGAAGGCCCAGCCGGCTTCGGTGCTGCCGAAGCTCGCCGCGCTGATCGCCGCCGCGCAGCTGCCCGAGCCCGACCCGGTGCCCACCGTCCCCTACCGCTCGGCCGGCCGCTGCCTCGTGATCGGCGCCGCCGACGCCGCGCTGCGCGCCGCCGAGATGCTGCGCGACAAGCTCGACGTCTCGCTGCTGCTGACCCGGCCCGGCGGCACGCTGCCGCAGGCGCGCGAGCTGCAGGTCTCGGCCGGCCGCGTGACGAAGCTCGAAGGCTGGCTCGGCGCCTTCGACGTGACCTGGGAGAGCGGCAACCCCATCGACCTCGACCTGTGCACGCGCTGCAACGCCTGCGTCGACGCCTGCCCCGAGGGGGCGATCGACTTCAGCTACCAGATCGACCTCGCGCGCTGCAAGAGCCACCGTGACTGCGTGAGGGTCTGCGACGCGGCCGGCGCGATCGACTTCCAGCGCGCGCCGCTCGAGGCGAGCGAGCGCGTCGACCTCGTGCTCGACCTGTCGCCCGAGCCGCTGATCGGCTGGCACCAGCCGCCGCAGGGTTACTTCCATGCGGGCGACGACGCGGGACTGGTCGATGCGGTGCTGAAACTGCGTGAACTGGTCGGCGAGTTCGAGAAGCCCAAGTTCTTTACCTACAAGCACAAGCTCTGCGCGCACAGCCGCAACGAGCGCGAGGGCTGCACCGCCTGCATCGACGTCTGTTCGGCGCACGCGATCCGCAGTCTCGCGACGCAGGACGGCCCGGAGAAGGGCGGCATCGCCGTCAACCCCAATCTGTGCGTCGGCTGCGGCGCCTGCACGACCGTCTGCCCGAGCGGCGCGCTGAGCTACGCGACACCGACGCCCGCGCACCAGGGCCGCAAGCTGCGCACGCTGCTGCAGACCTACCGCTCGGCCGGGGGCCGCGACGCCGCGCTGCTGCTGCACAGCGAAGGCGCAGGCGCGAAGCGGATCGACGCGCTGGGCCGTGCCGCGCGCACCCGCGGCAAGGCCGTGCCGGGCCTCGCAGCGGCGCGCGACGCCGCGCCGCTGCGCGGCCTGCCCGCCCGGGTGATCCCGGTCGCGCTGTGGCACACCGCCTCGGTCGGCCTGGACCTGTGGCTCGCTGCGATCGCGCAGGGGGCCTCGCAGGTCTGGGTGCTGATGACCGACGAGGAGGCGCCCGAGTACCGCGCCGCGGTGGCCGCGCAGATGGCGGTCGGCCAGGCGATCCTCACCGGGCTGGGCTACACCGGCGCGCACCTGCGGCTGATCGAGGCACGCGACGAGGCGGCGCTCGATGCCGCCCTGCGCGACGCGCCTGCGAAGGGCGTCGCGCAGCCGGCCGCCTTCGCGGTGCAGGCCGACAAGCGCGCGACGCTCGAGCTGGCGATCGACCACCTGCTCGCACAGGCGCCGCAGGCCGCCGCGGCGATCGCCTTGCCGGCGGCATCGCCCTTCGGCAGCCTGGCGATCGACACGGCCAAGTGCACGCTGTGCCTGAGCTGCGTCGGCGCTTGCCCCGAGAGCGCGCTGGGCGACAACCCCGAGCGCCCGCAGCTCAAGTTCACCGAGAAGAACTGCGTGCAGTGCGGCCTGTGCGTCGGCACCTGCCCGGAGAGTGCGCTGGCGCTGGTACCCAGGTTGTGGCTCGCCGATGGCGGCAAGGCGCGCAAGCAGCCGCGCGTGCTGCACGAGGTGCCGCCGTATGCCTGCGTGAAGTGCGGCAAGCCCTTCGGCACCGTCAAGGCGATCGAGGGCATGCTGACCAAACTGGCCGGCCACTCGATGTTCCAGGGCGCTGCGCTGGAGCGCCTGAAGATGTGCGCCGACTGCCGCGTGATCGACCTGCACACCAACCCGAACGAACTGAAGATCACGGATCTATGAACGCCCAAGCGATGCAGTTCAGCACGCCCGACGATGGCGACGAGCTCGCCCGCGCCGAGGTCTACGGGGTGCTCGCCCATCTGTTCGTCGCGGCGCCGGGCGTCGAGCTCTACGAGCAGCTGCGCGTCGCGCCGACCGAGGCGCCGGCGGCCGGCGGCTTCCTGGAGGAGCCGTGGCGCGAGCTGGTCGGCGCCGCGCGCCGTCTGACGCGCGACGAGGTGGCGGCCGAGTACGACGCGCTGTTCCAGGGCATCGGCAAGCCGGAGGTCTTTCTCTACGGTTCCTACCACCTGGCTGGCGCGGTCAACGACAAGCCGCTGGTCGAGCTGCGCCGTGACCTGCAGGCGCTCGGGCTGGAACGCGCCGAGGGCATTCTCGAGACCGAGGACCACCTCGCCAGCCTGTGCGAGGTGATGCGCTTCCTGATCGCCGGCGACGACGTGGCGATCTGCAACCTCGAGCAGCAGCGGCGTTTCTTCCGCGTCCACCTGCAGCCCTGGGTCGAGGCGCTGGCCGGCGAGATCGAGGCCCATCCGCGCGCCGACTTCTACCGTGTCGCGGCGGGCTTCCTGCGCGCCTTCGCGCAGGTCGAGGCGCAGGGTTTCGACCTGATCGAATAGCGGCTCAGGCCGCCGACTGCGGCTCGCTGTACAGGCGGATCGCGAACACCGCGCCGCTGGCGCCGTCGTCGCGGTTGCGCGCGGTGAGCTGGCCGCCGTAGCGCTCGATCAGGCTGCGGCTGATCCACAGGCCCAGGCCGGTGCCGTCGGTCTTGGTCGTCACGAAGGGCTGGAACAGGCGCTGCTCGACATCGGGGCCGAGGCCGGCGCCGCTGTCCTGCACCTCGATCACCGCGCCCCGCACGCGGCCGTCGACCGCCCAGTCGCGCGTGCGCAGCGTCAGCGTGCCGCTCGCCGGCATCGCGTGCAGCGCGTTGAGCAGCAGGTTCAGCAGCACCTGCTGCAGCTCCTGCCGATTGATGCCGACCGGGGCGCTGGCGGTGAAATCGCGCCGCAGATCGATGCGCGTGCGCGCGAGCTGCGGTCCGACCAGCAGCAGGCAGTCCTCGACCGCGCGCGCCGGCTCCACGCTCTCGACGTAGCCGGCGTACTCGCTCGGCCGCGCGAACTGCAGCAGCTGCGTGACGATCAGCCGCATGCGCTCGATCTGGTCGTCGACCAGCCTGAGCTCGGCCTTCACCTTGGCCGCGGCCTCGGGCCCGAGCAGCTCGCGCACCAGGTCGAGGTTGCCCTGGATCACCGCGATCGGGTTGTTGACCTCGTGCGCGATGCTGGCGGTGAGCTGGCCGACGGTGGCGAGCTTCTCCGAGCGCAGCAGCTGGCTCTGCGCGGCCTCGAGGTCGCGCGTGCGCTCGGCGACCTTGGCGTCGAGCTCGGCGTTCCAGCGCTGCAGCGCGCGGGTCTTGTCGTCGATGGCGTCGAGCAGGTGATCGAGGTGGCCGGCCAGCGCGCCGATCTCGTCGGCGCCGGCGACGCGGCCGACGCGCGCCGCGCCGTCGCCGGCCTCGACGCGCTGCATCGTCTGCGCCATCTGCTCGAGCGGCTTGAAGATGCCACGTGCCCAGCGCAGCGAGACGACCGCCGCGCCGATCATCACGGCGAAGAAGATCACGCCGATGCTCGCGAGGATCGCGTATTTCAGCCAGGTGAAGGGCCGCTCGAGGTAGCCGACGTAGAGCATGCCGATGCGCTGGCCGGCGCCGTCGGCCAGCGGCTGATAGGCCGAGACATACCAGTCGTTGACGACGAAGGCGCGGTCCAGCCAGGTCTGTCCGCGGCCGAGCACCGCGTCGCGCACCGCCTGCGAGACGCGCGTGCCGATCGCGCGCTGCGTCGGATCGTTGCCGAACAGGCGCACGTTGGTGGCGATGCGCACGTCGTCGAGGAACAGCGTCGCCGTGCCCTGGCTGCCGAAGGGCAGGGCGCCTTCGGGGTAGACGATCTCGTTGATGTGGTCGATGAAGGGCAGGTTGCGGTTCAGCAGCACGCCGGCCTGCACATGGCCGAGCAGCCCACCGCGCGCGTCGCGCACCGGCGCGGTCGCGAGCACGACCATCGCGCGGTCTTCCAGCGTGCGCGCGGTCGGCGCGGCGTTGCGCGTCGTCACCAGCGGCACCGCGACACGGCCCTGCAGCCCCGGCGCCAGGCGTGCCAGCTCGGCGGCCGTCAGCACCTCGAGGTGGGTCAGGCGGCGGCCGTTGGAGCCGCTGCGCAAGGTCGGTGACGGCGGGTCGGTCGCGACGGCCGGCGCGCTGTCAGTGGCGAGCAGATAGCCATCGGCGCTGCGCAGGTTGACGAAGTCCAGACCCTCGCGATCGCGCGCGCCGCGCAGCAGTTCGACGAGCTCGGCCCCGGGCGCGGTGAGCCCCAGCGCGACATGCAGCGCATGCGAGTCGGCCACCGCCGAGGCGCTGCTGCCGACCTCGGCGAGCACGCGGTCGAAGTAGCCCTGCGCCACCGCGAGGTCGCTGCGCACCTTGGTGATCAGCAGCCGGTCGACCGCGGTGTTGCTCCACAGCAGCAGCGCCACGCCGAGCAGCGGCAGCACCACCGCCAGCGGCAGCAGCACCAGCACCAGCAGCTTGCCGCGGATCGGCAAGTGCTGGAAACGCGCGCTCAGGCCAACCACTCGGCGCAACGCCGTTCGAGCGTGCGGCGCGAGATGCCCAGCAGCTCGGCCGCGCGCGTCTTGTCGCCCTGCACAGACTCGAGCACCGCGAGGATGTGCTGCTTTTCCAGCGTGTGCAGGTCGGTCGGGCCGGCGGGCCGGGGCACCGCGCCGCCCGGGTAGAGCGCCGAGACGTTCAGTCCACCGAGGATCATCGAGCGCTCGATCAGGTTGCGCAGCTCGCGCACGTTGCCGGGCCAGTCGTACTGCTGCAGGTAGGCCAGCTCGGTGGCGCTGAGCGCGATCGGCTCGACGCCGAGTTGCGGCGCCAGCGTGGCGATGAAGTGCGCGACGAGGGTCGCGATGTCCTCCTTGTGCTCGCGCAGCGGCGGCAGGCCGATCTCGACGACCTGCAGCCGGTAGTACAGGTCCTTGCGGAAGCGGCCGGCGGCCACCTCGTCGGCCAGGCGCCGGTTGGTCGCGGCGACGATGCGCACGTCCACCGGGATCTGCTGCTCGCTGCCGACCGGGCGGATGCGGTGGTCCTCCAGCACGCGCAGCAGCGCCGACTGCTGGGCCAGCGGCAGCTCGGCGATCTCGTCGAGGAAGAGGGTGCCGCCCTGGGCGTACCAGAACAGCCCGTCGCGGGCGTGCGTCGCGCCCGGGAAGGCGCCTGGGGCATGACCGAACAGCTCGCTCTCGATGCGCTCGGGGGCCAGGCCGGCGCAGTTGACCGGCACGAACGGCGCCTTCGCGCGCGGGCTGTGGCGGTGCAGCGCGACGGCGGCGAGCTCCTTGCCGGTGCCTGATTCGCCGCTCAGCAGCACCGTGCTCGCCACCGGCGCGGCCCGCTCCAGCGCACGCTGCAGCTCGAGCATCGCCGGTGAGTCGCCGATCAGACCGTAGAAGCCCTCCTGCGGCCGCGAGATCATGTGCCTGAGCACCCAGTTCTCGCGCTTGAGCAGCGTGCGGTCGAGGCCATGTTTCACCGCGTTGAGGATCTGTGTGACGCGGAAGGGCTTCAGGATCAGATCCGAGGCGCCGGCGCGCAGCGCCTCGATCGCGGTGTCGAGGTCGGCGTAGGCGGTGATCAGCACCACCTCGCCGCTGTAGCCCTGCTCGCGCAGTTCACGCAGCCATTCGAGGCCGCTCTTGCCAGGCAGCGAGATGTCGAGGATCACCAGGTCGAAGCGATGCCGGCGTACCAGCGCGTCGGCTTCCTCGGCGCTGGCAGCGCTCTTGACGTCGCCGACGCGCGGCGCGAGGGTCTTCTCGAGGAAGTTGCGCATGCCCTGCTCGTCGTCGACGAGCAGCACGCTGGCGCGCGGCCAGTCGTCGAGCGCGGTCGGCGCGGGCGGGTGGGCGGCGGTCGGCATGGCGGTCGCTACTGTGGCACAGCGCCGCCGCGGCCCGGCTTCGCCACCCGGTGTCGTGCGCGCGGGACACCGGGCCGATCGGACCGCGAACGCCGGACCCCGGAGTTACCCGGGGATGCCTGCCGGGCGCCGGGCGACATCTTGTCCGACAGTGCGCGACAAGCTGTCGTCCGAGACCGAGATGGAACGACAACTTGACGGACCCTGCGAGGCATTCGATGCCGCGCCGCAGCAAATTGACCCACCTCGGGTGTTCGAGCGGATGCACGTTCGAAGCATGCGTGACAACATATGCAACGCATTGCCAACCGCCTTGGCAAAGCATCCGTGCAGGCACCGGCAGCGCGTCCCGCGCTGCCCCCGAGGAGCTCGAGATGAACGACGCGCAATCCAAACTTTCACGCCGGCGGGTGTTCGCCGGCGCAGGCACCGTGGGCGCGCTGGCCGCGGCGGCGGCGGTGCTGCCGGTGGTCAAGCCCGACGAGAGTGCGGCTCGGGGCGATGCCGCGAAGACCGAGGGCTCGTCGGGCTACCGCCTGACCGAACACATCAAGCGCTACTACCAGACCACCAAGGTCTGAGGACCGGAGGCCGTATGTTGCTCACTCGCAAGTCGTCCCCGGCGGGCGCCGGCGCGCCGGTCTCGTCGCTCGTGTCCAGCCTGTCGCGCGGCGTGTCGCGCGCGATCCCGACGATGGACCGCCGCGCCTTCCTGCGGCGCTCGGGCCTCGGTGTCGGCGCCGGCCTTGCCGCCGGCCAGCTGACCCTGGTGCGCAAGGCGCAGGCACAAACGTCCGAGGCGCCGAAGGCGGCCGCCGCGGTCAGCGTCAAGCGCACCGTGTGCGGCCACTGCTCGGTGGGCTGCGCGGTCGACGCGGTGGTCGAGAACGGCGTGTGGGTGCGCCAGGAGCCGGTGTTCGACAGCCCGATCAACCTCGGCGCGCACTGCGCCAAGGGCGCAGCGCTGCGCGAGCACGGCCGCGGCGAGTACCGCCTGAAGTACCCGATGAAGCTGGTCGACGGCAAGTACCAGCGCATCAGCTGGGATGTCGCGCTGAACGAGATCAGCGCCCGCATGGTCGAACTGAAGAAGCAGAGCGGGCCCGATTCGGTCTTCGTCGTCGGCTCGTCCAAGCACAACAACGAGCAGGCCTACCTGCTGCGCAAGTGGATGAGCCTGTGGGGCAGCAACAACTGCGACCACCAGGCGCGCATCTGCCACAGCACCACGGTCGCCGGCGTCGCCAACACCTGGGGCTACGGTGCGATGACCAATTCGTACAACGACATGCAGAACTCGAAGGCTGCGTTGTACATCGGCTCGAACGCGGCCGAGGCGCACCCGGTGTCGATGCTGCACATGCTCCACGCCAAGGAGACCGGCTGCAAGATGATCGTGGTCGACCCGCGCTTCACGCGCACGGCGGCCAAGGCCGACGAGCACATCCGCATCCGCTCGGGCTCGGACATTCCCTTCCTGTTCGGCGTGCTGCACCACATCTTCAAGAACGGCTGGGAAGACAAGCAGTACATCAACGACCGCGTCTACGGCCTGGACAAGGTCCGCGAGGACGTGATGGCCAACTGGACGCCCGACAAGGTGCAGGAGGCCTGCGGGGTCGACGAAGCCACGGTGGCGCGCGTCGCCGAGACCATGGCCAAGAACCGCCCCAGCACGATCGTCTGGTGCATGGGCCAGACCCAGCACACGATCGGCAACGCGATGGTGCGCGCGTCCTGCATCCTGCAGCTCGCTCTCGGCAACATCGGCGTCTCCGGCGGCGGCGCGAACATCTTCCGCGGCCACGACAACGTGCAGGGCGCGACCGACGTCGGCCCCAACCCCGACTCGCTGCCGGGCTACTACGGCGTGGCCGAAGGCTCGTTCAAGCACTTCGCCAATGTCTGGGGCGTGGACTTCGAGTGGATCAAGAAGCAGTACGCGCCGGGCATGATGACCAAGCCGGGCATGACGGTCTCGCGCTGGGTCGACGGCGTGCTCGAGAAGAACGAGCTGATCGACCAGGACAGCAACCTGCGCGGCCTGTTCTTCTGGGGCCATGCGCCGAACTCGCAGACCCGCGGCCTCGAGATGAAGCGGGCGATGGACAAGCTCGACCTGCTGGTCGTCGTCGATCCCTTCCCGAGCGCGACCGCGGCGATGGCCGCGATGCCCGGCAAGCCCGAGGACCAGAACCCGAACCGTGCGGTCTACCTGCTGCCGGCGACCACGCAGTTCGAGACCAGCGGTTCCTGCACCGCGTCCAACCGCTCGATCCAGTGGCGCGAGAAGGTCATCGAGCCGCTGTGGGAGAGCCGCACCGACCACATGATCATGTACCAGCTCGCGCAGAAGCTGGGCTTCGACAAGGAGCTGGTCAAGAACTACAAGATGCAGCAGGTCAAGGGCATGGACGAGCCGGTGCCCGAGGACATCCTGCGCGAGATCAACCGCAGCGTCTGGACCATCGGCTACACCGGCCAGAGCCCCGAGCGCCTGAAGGCCCACATGCGCAACATGAACGTCTTCGACGTGAAGACGCTCAAGGCCAAGGGCGGCGTCGACAAGGAGACCGGCTACAGCCTCGACGGTGATTACTTCGGCCTGCCCTGGCCTTGCTACGGCACGCCGGAGATGAAGCACCCGGGCTCGCCCAACCTCTACGACACGTCCAAGCACGTGATGGAGGGCGGCGGCAACTTCCGCGCGAACTTCGGTGTCGACAAGGACGGCGTCAACCTGCTCGCCGAGGACGGTTCGCACTCCAAGGGCGCCGACATCACCACCGGCTACCCCGAGTTCGACCATGTGCTGCTGAAGAAGCTCGGCTGGTGGGACGACCTCACCGACGACGAGAAGAAGAAGGCCGAGGGCAAGAACTGGAAGACCGATCCGTCGGGCGGCATCATCCGCGTGGCGATGAAGGTGCACGGCTGCCATCCGTTCGGCAATGCCAAGGCGCGCGCGGTGGTCTGGAACTTCCCGGACCCCATCCCCAAGCACCGCGAGCCGCTGTACTCCACGCGGCCCGACCTCGTCGCCAAGTACCCGACGCACGACGACAAGAAGGCCTTCTGGCGGCTGCCCACCTTGTTCAAGACCGTGCAGGACGCCAACAAGGACATCGGCAAGCAGTTCCCGCTGATCATGAGCTCGGGCCGGCTGGTCGAGTACGAGGGCGGCGGCGAGGAGACACGCTCCAACCCCTACCTCGCCGAGCTGCAGCAGGAGATGTTCGTCGAGATCAACCCGGCGGCCGCCAACGACCGCGGCATCCGCAACGGCGAGGACGTCTGGGTCAAGACGCCGACCGGCGCGCGGCTGCGCGTCAAGGCGCTCGTCACCGAGCGCGTGGACCGCGAGACGGTCTGGTTGCCTTTCCACTTCTCGGGCCGCTGGCAGGGCGTGGACCTCTCGCCCTACTACCCCGACGGCGCGAAGCCGGTCGTGCGCGGCGAGGCGATCAACACCGCCACCACCTACGGCTACGACAGCGTGACGATGATGCAAGAGACCAAGACCACGGTCTGCCAGGTCGAACGGGCTTAAACAGGAGACGCAACCATGGCTCGAATGAAGTTCATTTGCGACGCCGAGCGCTGCATCGAATGCAACGGCTGCGTCACCGCCTGCAAGGCGGAACACGAGGTGCCCTGGGGCGTGAACCGGCGGCGCGTCGTGACGCTGTCCGACGGCCTGCCCGGCGAGCGCTCGATCTCCGTGGCCTGCATGCACTGCAGTGATGCACCCTGCATGGCGGTCTGCCCGGTCGACTGCTTCTACCGCACCGACGAGGGCGTCGTGCTGCACGACAAGGACGTCTGCATCGGCTGCGGCTACTGCTCCTACGCCTGCCCCTTCGGCGCGCCGCAGTTCCCGACCAACGGCACTTTCGGCCTGCGCGGCAAGATGGACAAGTGCACCTTCTGCGCCGGCGGCCCCGAGGCCAACGGCTCGCACGAGGAGTTCGAGAAGTACGGCAGCAACCGCCTCGCCGAAGGCAAGCTGCCGGCCTGCGCCGAGATGTGCTCGACCAAGGCCCTGCTTGGTGGCGACGGCGACGTCGTGGCCGACATCTTTCGCACCCGTGTGCTCAGCCGCGGCAAGGGCTCCGAGGTCTGGGGCTGGGGTACCGCCTACGGCAAGCCGGGCGCCAAGGCCGAGGCGGGCAAGTCATGAGCGCGCCGACCGGGGTGGGGCGCATCGCCGCGGCCGTCGTGCTTGCCTGCGGGCTGGCCGCACTGTCCGCCTGCGGCGACAAGCCGCAGGAGGGTGCCACCGCCGAGAAGAAGGCCGACGCCAAGGCTTGGGACGGCACCAAGGCCGAGGCCTTCCGCGCCGAGGGTTGGACCGCGGGTGACCGCGCGAGCTGGGAGCAGCAGCTCAAGAAGCGCGGCCAGAACCAGAACGAGTACACCCGCGTGCAGTGAGCCGCGCCACGACCCGAGGATGGCCATGACTCCCAAGCTCCGACAGTGGTTCGCCGCCGGGATGCTGGCGCTGTTCAGCGCGGCCGGTATGGCGCAGGCCCCGGCTCCGGCCGAGGGCCCGGCGCCGGCCGCGACCGACAGCAACGCCGAGCGCGCCAAGAGCCAGCCCTACAACAACGCGCCGTTCTGGCGCGCGGTGCGCGAGTCCGGCGCCGAGGCCGGCACCACCAGCCTGCCCGGCATCGAGAAGGGCGTGCTGATCCAGGAGCTGGTGCAGTACCCCGGCACCAAGCTCACGACGGCCGGCGAGGCCTGGCGCGAGGTGCGCAACCGCTGGATCATTCCCTACGGCGGCGGGTTGCTGCTGATCACGCTGGTGGCGATCGCGCTGTTCTACAAGGCCAAGGGCAGCATCGGGCTGCATGCGCCCGAGACCGGGCGCAAGATCGAACGCTTTACCCACTTCGAGCGCGCGGCGCACTGGACCAACGCGATCGCCTTCGTGATCCTCGCCGTGTCGGGCGCGGTGATGGCCTTCGGCAAGTTCCTGCTGCTGCCGGTGATCGGCAGCACACTGTTCGGCCTGCTGACCTATGCGCTGAAGACGCTGCACAACTTCGCCGGGCCGCTGTTCGCGGTGTCGTTGCTGATCGTCTTCGTGACCTTCGTGCGCGACAACTTCCCGAGCAAGGACGACTTCGTCTGGCTTGCCAAGGGCGGCGGGCTGTTCAGCGGCGCGCATGTGCCCTCGCACCGCTTCAATGCCGGCGAGAAGCTGATCTTCTGGGGCGGCGTGTTCGCGCTCGGCATCGTCGTCGTCGGCTCCGGGCTGGTGCTCGACAAGCTGATCCCCGGGCTCGCCTACACGCGCGGGGACATGCAGATCGCGCACATGATCCACGGCGCGGCGACGCTGCTGATGATGGCGATGTTCCTCGGCCACATCTACCTCGGCACGATCGGCATGAAGGGCGCCTACCAGGCGATGCGCACCGGCTATGTCGACGAGACCTGGGCCAAGGAGCACCACGAGCTGTGGGCCAACGACGTCGCCGCCGGGAAGATCCCCGCGCAGCGCTCGGCGGCGCCGCGGCAGAACCCGGCCGTGCAGGCCTGAGCCTTCGAGGACGCGACACCATGAGCAAGCTCCCCTTCCTGGCCGCCGCACTGTGCGCCGCGGCGCTGGCCGTGCCGGCCGCCGTCTCGGCCAAGCTGCCAGCGCCGAGCCCCGAAGCCAAGGCCAAGGCCGACGAGGCCAAGGCCAAGGGCGCCCATGGCGACAAGGTCGGCGCCTACAAGCTCTGCCTCGCGATGGAGCGCACGGCGGCGCATTACTACAAGACCTCGGGCAAGGACCCGAAGGCGGCCACCGCGACGCAGCCCTGCACCGACCCCGGCCCCTTCGTCTACAACCCGGACGGCGCCGCGGCGCCGGCGCCGGTGGCTGCAGCGCCGGCTGCACCCGCCAAGAAGTGACGCTGTCGCGGCAGAGACCACACCGCGACCCGCCGTTCCCGCGCCCGCGGGCCGCTTCGGCGGCCCGCGGCGCTTGTGAGATGCTTCGCCGATGACGCTCCTCGCTTCCACCGACCTGCCGCGCCTGACGGCTGCGCGCGCGCCGCTCACCCGCCCGGTCGAGGTGCAGGACGAGCATGGCCAGCGCCAGACCATCCAGATCCCGGCCGAGCGGCCGCTGACGGTCTTCGTCGACAAGCGCGAGCTCGTGACGCTGATGACGCTGGGCGCCGAGCCCGAACTGCTGGTGCTCGGCTACCTGCGCAACCAGCGGCTGGTCGCGTCGGTGCGCGACATCGAGTCGATCACGGTCGACTGGGAGGTCGGCGCAGCGGCGGTGAAGACGCGCGCAGGGATCGAGGATTTCGACCGCAAGACCGCCAAGCGCGTCGTCACGACCGGCTGCGGGCAGGGCACGGTGTTCGGCGGGCTGATGGACGAGCTCCACGCCGTCTCGCTGCCGTCGGCCGCCGCGGCGCGCATCAGCCAGCGCGCGCTCTACGCGCTGCTCGAGGCGGTGCGGCGCCAGGAGAGTACCTACAAGTCGGCCGGCTCGGTGCACGGCTGCGCGATCTTCGGCATCGCCGGCGACGACGCGGTGCTGGAGCTCTTCGTGGAAGACGTCGGCCGCCACAACGCGATCGACACGCTGGCCGGCTGGATGTGGCTGCGCGGCGTGAGCGGCGCCGACAAGGCCTTCTACACGACCGGCCGGCTGACCAGCGAGATGGTCATCAAGTCGGCGCAGATGGGCGTGCCCATCGTCGTCTCGCGCTCGGGCATCACGCAGATGGGTCACGATCTGGCGACGCGGCTCGGCCTCGCGCTGTTCGGCCGTGCGATGAATCGGCACTTCCTCTGCTACAGCGGCTTCGAGCGCTTCGACGCCGAGCCGGCGCTGGCCCAGCCGGCGAGCGCCTGATGACGCCCTAGCCGGCCGGGCGGCCGAGCTCGCGCAGCACCGTCGGGCCGACGCGGCGCTCGATCTCGGCGAGCAGCGGCCGGTTCCAGCCGGCCGCGAAGAGGACCTCGGCGACGACGAACATCGGCCCGATCAGCAGCCCGGTGAGGTCGTCGACGAAGGCCGGCTTGCGGCCCTCGTACCAGTGGCCGACGAACTGGATCGCCCAGCCGACGACGAAGAGCGTCGTGCCGGTCGCGAGCCAGACCGCCGTCGATGCGGCGGCGATCGCACCGCCGCCGACCACCATCGCCGCGACCATCGCGCTCGTCGCCAGCCCCAGCAGCGGCGCGCCGCGCGTCAGGTACCACGCGGCGGTGACGGCGCACACGACCCAGGCCGGCGTCAGCGACAGGCCGCCGAGCACGAACGCCGGACGCGACAGCAGCACCGCGACCGCGAACACGATCATCGGCACGCCGACCAGGTGGGTGGCGATGTTGCGGCGGTCGCGGTGGTAGGCGGCGTAGCCGGCCAGCAGTTCGGTGGTCTGTCTCATCCGGACCATCGTAGGCAGCGCCCGGCGGGCCAGGGTCGGGGCCTTCCCTAGAATCCGGGCTTCGCCCGAGGAACCCCGATGAGCATCAAGAGCGACAAGTGGATCCGCCGCATGGCCGAGCAGCACGGCATGATCGAGCCGTTCGAGCCCGGCCAGGTGCGCCATGCCGCCGACGGCCACAGGATCGTGTCCTACGGCACCAGCAGCTACGGCTACGACATCCGCTGCGCGCCGGAATTCAAGGTCTTCACCAACATCTACAGCACGGTGGTGGACCCGAAGAATTTCGACGAGAGGAGCTTCGTCGACATCGAGGCCGACGTCTGCATCATCCCGCCGAACAGCTTCGCGCTGGCGCGCACCGTCGAGTACTTCCGCATCCCGCGCAACGTGCTGACGATCTGCCTGGGCAAGAGCACCTATGCGCGCTGCGGGATCATCGTCAACGTCACGCCCTTCGAGCCCGAATGGGAGGGCTACGTGACGCTGGAGTTCAGCAACACCACGCCGCTGCCGGCCAAGATCTACGCCGGCGAGGGCTGCGCGCAGGTGCTGTTCTTCGAGAGCGATGAAGTCTGCGAGACCTCCTACAAGGACCGCGGTGGCAAGTACCAGGGTCAGCGCGGCGTCACGCTGCCGAAGACCTGAGGATCCCCCGCCCGGGCCTGTAGGAAGCGCGCCGACACGCGCTGTCGTCCACACGCTGGCATTGCATCAACTGCCGGCCCTTCGCCGCCGTATTCGCCGGCTTTGCCGCGCCGTTACCGTTACACACTGATGCCATCGACGGGCGTTGCCCGATGGCAGCCGGGAGACGGAGCATGGCGACAAGCAAGGCGCACAACGCGGCGGCCACGGCGCAGGCCGAGGTCGCGTCGGGGTTCTTCGACACCAACTTCGTGCCGATCGAAGACCAGGGACCGCTGCCGCGCATCGGCCTGGCGCAGGCGATGCCGCTGGTCGTGGACCTGCGCACGCTGGCCGACTTCAAGCGCCACATGGCGCGCGAGGGCTGGCCGGTGCAGGTGGCGCGGATGATCTTCGACCGCGTCTACGCCCACGAGCGGCTCGCCTTCGCCCACGCCAGCGCCAACGCGGCGCTGCAGGACATCGCGCTCGAGCTGTTCCGCCGCATGCACGCCGCCGACGGGCTGGCCGCCCACTAGAACCGGCGTAGCATGGCCCGCATCGGCAGCGGTGCGGAGGCGGGCATGAAGTGGCAAGGGCATGAACGCAGCGACAACGTCGAGGATCGACGTCGCGGCGGCGGTCGCATCCCGGGGTTGCCGGTCGGCGGGCGCGGGATCGGCGTCGGCACCATCGCAATCGCGCTGGTCGCGGGCTGGATCTTCGGCATCAACCCGCTGACGGTGCTCGGCATCCTCGGCGGTGGTCCGATGCCCACGACCGAGATCACGCAGGGCCCCGCAGAAGCGCCGCCGGCCGATGATGCGCAGGCGCAGTTCGTCTCCGTCGTGCTGCGCAGCACCGAGCAGGCCTGGGGAGAGATCTTCCGCGCCGGGCAGGCGCGCTACGAGGCGCCCCGACTCGTGCTCTTCCGCGGCGCGACGCCCACCGCCTGCGGCAGCGGCGACAGCGCGATGGGCCCCTTCTACTGCCCCGGCGACAGCAAGGTCTACATCGACCTCGAGTTCTTCGACACCCTCCACCGGCGGCTCGGCGCCCCGGGCGACTTCGCCCAGGCCTACGTGGTCGCGCACGAGGTCGGCCACCATGTGCAGAACCTGCTGGGGCTGAGCGCCAAGGTGCAGCAGGCGCGCCAGCGCGTCGGCGAGGCCGAAGGCAATGCGCTGAGCGTCAAGCTCGAACTTCAGGCCGACTGCTTTGCCGGGCTGTGGGCGCACCATTCACAGCAGGCCAAGGGCTGGCTGGAGCAGGGCGATCTGGAGGAAGCGCTGAACGCCGCCGCGCAGATCGGCGACGACACGCTGCAGCGCAAGTCGCGCGGCACCGTCGTGCCCGAGAGCTTCACGCACGGCACGAGCGCGCAGCGCATGCAGTGGTTCAAGCGCGGCTACGAGGGCGGCCGCATCGCCGACTGCGATACCTTCCGCTGACGCGGCTCAGCGCTGCAGGGCGGGGCAGACGTTGTCGGCGGCAATGGCCGAGCCGGCCTTCTTCTGCACCAGCGCGATGCCGTTGCGCACGGCGATGATCTCCGCGAGGATCGCGACGGCGATCTCCGCCGGCGTCTTGCCGCCGAGGTGCAGCCCGATCGGGCCGTGCAGGCGGTCGATCTCGTCGGCCGACAGGTCGAAGAGCGCCAGCCGCTCCTTGCGAACCGCAGTGTTGCCGCGCGAGCCGAGCGCGCCGACATAGAAGGCCGGTGACTTCAGCGCCTCGAGCAGCGCCAGGTCGTCGAGCTTGGGGTCGTGCGTCACCGCCACCACGGCGGTGTGCGGGTCCAGGTCCATCGCCTGCACCAGGTCGTCGGGCATGGCCTTGCTGAAATGCGTGCCCGGCACGTCCCAGGTGAGGTGGTATTCCTCGCGCGGGTCGCAGCACGTGACGTCGAAGTCGAGCGCCAGCGCCATCTGCGCCAGCACGCGCGAGAGCTGGCCGGCGCCGATCACCAGCAGCCGCCAGCGCGGGCCGAACACGGCCCGCAGCGTCGTGCCGTCGAAAGCGAAGCCGTCGCCGCGCCGGGCCGCATCCACCTGCACCCGGCCGGTGGCGATGTCGACCGTGCGCGAAGCCAGCTCGTGCCGCGCGGTGCGCGCGAGAACGTCGTCGATCCAGCCCGCGTCCGTCAGCGGCTCCTGCACCAGGCGCAGGTTGCCGCCACAGGGCAGGCCGAAGCGCGCCGCTTCCTCCTTCGTCACGCCATAGGTGACGAGGGAAGGGGTGGCGACGCGCTCGCCGTGGCGCACACGGTCGATCAGGTCATCCTCGACGCAGCCGCCGGACACCGACCCGACCACCAGCCCGTCGTCGCGCAGCGCGAGCAGCGCTCCCGGCGGGCGGGGGGCCGAGCCCCAGGTTTCGATCACCGTGACGAGCCAGACCCGCCGGCCTTCGGCGAACCAGTCGCGGGCTTGTTCGAGGACCTGCAGGTCGAGGCTGTCCATCGGATCGATTCCTGGAACGCGTTGCTCAGGGCATGTTAGCCGCGGCGGCCTTGATGGCCTGGCGGATGCGCCCGTAAGTCCCACAGCGGCACATGTTTTCGATCGCGTCGATCTCGGCGTCGGTCGGCGTCTTGGTGCGCTTGAGCAGGTCCACGGCGGCCATGATCTGGCCCGGCTGGCAGAAGCCGCACTGCGGCACGTCGATGTCCAGCCAGGCCTGCTGCACCGGGTGCAGCGTGTTGCCGTTGGCCAGGCCCTCGATCGTCGTGATCTGCTTGCCCTGCACGTCGGCGACGCGCACCGAGCAGGTGGTCTCTGCCTTGCCGTTGACGAGGCAGGTGCAGGCCTTGCAGGCGTCGACGCCGCAGCCGTACTTGGGGCCGGTGATGCCGAGCTTGTCGCGCAGCACCCACAGCAGGGCCATGTTGGCCGGCGCGTCGACCGTGACCGCTTGGCCGTTGACGGTGAGGTTGTAGTTGGGCATGTCGTGATCTCCTCAGGCGACGGCCGGCGGCGGCAGCTGGCCGGGCGCGGTCGGGGTGTATGCAGTCTTGACGTTGAGCGGGAAGTTGCGCGGCTTGCGGCCGGTGGCCTTGGCGTAGGCGTTGGCGATCGCGCCGGCCGGGGCCGACATCGCGACCTCGCCCATGCCGGCGATGGGCTCGCCGACGTTGGGCATGATGATGATCTCGACGTTCTTCGGGAAGTCGCGCATCTTGGAGAAGGTGTACTGGTTGTAGCTGCCTTCCTGGATCAGGCCGTCGCGGATGGTCAGGCCGGTCTTGAGCACCAGCGAGATCGCCTCGGCGATACCGCCGTGGCACTGCTGCTCGATGCCCGACGGGTTGATCGGCTTGCCCACGTCGATGGCCATCGTGGCGCGCGTCACCTTGACGTTGTTCCTGTCGCGTCCGTCGACCTCGACGATGCACGCCGAGAACGACCGCGATTCCATGTGGATGCCCACGCCCTGGGCGAAGCCCGCCGGCATGGTCTTGCCCCACTGCGCGGCGCCGGCCACGCGCTGCAGCACGGCCTTGGCGCGCGGCAGGCGCAGGAACTCCATGCGGAACTGCACCGGGTCGCGGCCCAGGCGCGCGGCGATCTCGTCGACGATGATCTCCTCGACGGTGCGCGCCGGCATGATGTGCACCGAGCGGTAGGACACCGTCGGCAGATCGATCGCGACCGGGAAGAGCTGCTTGGAGTTGACGCCGAAGTTGTACGGCGACGCGACCATGGTCTTGAAGAAGAACTCCTCGTAGCCCAGGTTGCCGACCGTCTGCGCGACGACGGGCGGCAGCGAGCCGCCCAGCGCGGTGACCTTCTCGCCGTAGCCGTGGCGCGCGTCCAGGCGCACGATGCCGATGTTCTGCTGGAAGCTCAGCACGTTGCCCGGCCCGAGCAGGCTCGGCGGCACCACCGTCGCGCGGATCTGGTGGACCTGCGGCGGGCGGCTGCGCGTGTGGCGGATGTCGTCGCTGCGGTGGTACATCAGCTTGCAGGGGAAGCCGGTCTTCTTCGACACCTGCGCGGCGACCTGCACCGGGTCCCAGAACAGCCGGCGACCGAAGGCGCCGCCGCTCGGGATCACGTGCGCGGTGACGGCGCTCTCGGGCAGGCCGAGGTCGGCGGCGATCGCCTGCAGCGTGACGATCGGGCACTGCAGGCCGGCCCAGATCTCGGCGCGGTCGGGGCGCACGTCGACGATCGCGCACTCGACCTCGAGCGGCGCGTGCGAGGCCGCCGGGAAGGTGAACTCGCCGTCGATCGCGACCGTGCCCAGCGGCGCCGGCAGCAGCGGCGGCAGCGCCGCCTTGAGCTTGGCCTGGATGGTGGCGTCCGACTCGCCCTTGTTCGGACCGTCGCCCCAGGTGATGTCGAGCGCGCGGCAGGCGTCATACGCCTGGCCGAAGGTCTCGGCCATCACCGCGACGGCCGGCGGCAGCGAGACGATCGTCGCCGGGCCCTGGACGACCTCGACCGCGAGCACGCCGGGCATCGCCAGCACCGCGGCACGGTTGTTGACGCTGACGATGGTGCCGCGGATCTGCGACGGCATGCGGCACATCGTCGGCTTGGCGTTCGGCACGTTCACATCCATCGTGAACTTCTTGCGGCCGGTCACGATGTCGCGCGCGTCGAGCTTCGCGAAGCGCTTGCCGATCACCTTGTACTGGGCCGGGTCGCGCGGTGCGCCGGCCTGCGGACCGAGGCCGCGCGCCGCACGCGCCTGTGTGACCAGCACCGGGATGAAGGGCTCGAAGCAGCGCACCGACGAAGAGCCCCCGGTGATCTGGTTGGCCACCAGCAGCGGCTGCGCGTCGGCGGAGATCACCCGGACCTTGTCGAGCGTGACGCCGGCTTCTTCCGCGATCATCTGTGCCAGCGCCGTGGCGATGCCGGTGCCCTGCTCGAGGCGCGGCATCTCGAAGGTGTAGACGCCGTCGCCGCCCAGCGAGAGCTTGACCAGCGGCATGGTCGGCGCGCCGGCCTGCACCAGCGAGTCGCCGACGTCGTAGTAGTCGACACTGTCGGGGGGTGTCAGCGGCAGCGGCGCGGCTTCGGCGGATGATGGCGCGGTCGCCAGGCCGGCCGCGGCGGTCACCACCGGCGCGGAGGCAGCGAAGCCCAGCAGCCCGCGGCGGCTGATCGAGGCGGACTGCGGCGCGTCGGCGTCCGCTGTGTCCAGCGGTATCGGTCTCGGATCGTTCATCGATGTCTCCTTCGTTGTGGTACGGCCCGGGCGCATCGTGCCGACGACGTGCCGCAGGGGTTGTCGTCACAACGACATCGCTGACTGGTGTTTTCCCCGAGCATCCGCCGCTTCACGCGCGCGCGTAGTACGTCGTAGTACCCGTTGGGAGTGACGACAGAGCGCCCGCCTGAGGCGCAGCCGGAGACGCCTTCGATGTCGAGCCTGGAAGACATGCTCAGGGACAGCCCCTGGGCCGCCACCCTCAACCCCAACGAACTCGACCGTGTCGTGTGCGAGTCCTACGAGCGGCGCGTGCCCGTGGGCGGCTACGCGGTGCGCACAGGCGAACCGGCCGACCGCTGGTTCGGCGTGATCGAGGGGCTGATCAAGATGTCGGTCTCGCACCCGGACGGGCGCTTGTCCACCTTCACCGGCGTCACCGCCGGCGGCTGGGCCGGCGAGGGCTCGCTGCTCAAGAGCGGTCACTGGCGCTACGACGGCGTGGCGGTGCGCAACACGCGGCTGGCCTGCGTGCCGCGACACACCTTCGAGCGGCTCGTCGCGACCAATCTTGCTTTCAATCGTTTCCTCCTGACGCAACTCAACGCGCGGCTGAGTCTGTTCGTCGGCCTGGTCGAGTACGACCGCCTGCTCGGCCCCGATGCGCGCGTCGCGCGCTGCCTCGCCAGCCTCTTCGATCCCGACCTCTATCCGAGCGCCGGCAACTTCGTGCAGCTGAGCCAGGAGGAGATCGGCCTGCTCGCCGCGGTCTCGCGGCAGCGCGCCAACGAGGCGCTGCACGGGCTGGAGCGCGCCGGGCTGCTGCGCGTCGAATACGGCGGCGTCACGGTGCTCGACGTGCCGGGGCTGCGCAACTACTACCCAGCCGAGCCGCGGGCGCCTTCGCGCTCGCGGGCCGCCGAGCGCAGCGCGGCCGGCGCCTAGAACAGCGGCGCGGTCGAGCCATCGCCGCGCGCGGCGCATCCGACGATGCTGCCGGGCCGCGACAGCGCGCCGGCACGCACGCCGAGCAGCCGCAAGCGGCGCTCCAGCGGCACGCGCTTCAGGCACTCGCCGGCGGCGCGACGGATCGCCGCGGCGTCGGCCACTGGCTCGGGCAGCGTCAGGTCGCGCGTGACGGTGCGGAAGTCGTCATAGCGCAGCTTCAGCCCGATCGTGCGGCCGACCCAGCCTTTGCGCTGCAGGTCGGCGGCGAGTTGCTCGCACAGCCGCGTGAAGATCGCCGACAGTTCGGCGCGGTCGCGCTTGGCATGCAGGTCGCGCTCGAAGGTGGTCTCGCGGCTGATGCTCTTCGGGTCGCTGTGGGTGACGACCGGACGCTCGTCGCGGCCGTGCGCAGCCTCGTGCATCCACGCGCCATGGCTGCGGCCGAACTGCGTGACCAGCCAGCCGGGGTCGGCCGCGGCCAGCTCGCCGATCGTGCGGATGCCCAGCGCCTCGAGCTTCGCGGCTGCCTTCGGGCCGATGCCGTTGATGCGCCGCGCCGGTAGCGGCCAGATGCGCGTCGCGATGTCGGTCTCGCGCAGGATCGTCAGGCCGTCGGGCTTGTCGAGCTCGGAGGCGAGCTTGGCAAGCAGCTTGTTCGGCGTCACGCCGATCGAGCACGACAGGCCGGTGCGGTCGGCGACGCGCGCCTTGATCGCGCGCGCCAGCGTCTCGCCATGGTCGCTATCGACGCCGGGCTGGCCCGTCAGGTCGATGTAGATCTCGTCGATGCCGCGGTCCTCGATCACCGGTGGGTCGCTGCCGACCACCTCGGCCACCGCGGCCTTGAAGGCACGCGAATGGCGGCGGTACTCGTCGAAGTCGGTCGGCAGCAGCACCGTCTCGGGCGCCAGCACGGCGGCCTTCATCAGTCCCATGCCCGAGTGCAGCCCGAAGGCGCGCGCGGCATAGGTGGCGGTGGTGATGACGCCGCGGCCGGCGTAGTGGCGCAGCGTCGCGTAGCGGCGGCTGCCGTCGGGCAGGGTCTCGGGCTGGTGGCGGCGGCCGCCGCCGATCACGACCGGCTGGCCCTGCAGGTCCGGGTAGCGCAGCAACTCGACCGACGCGTAGAACGCGTCCATGTCGAGGTGCGCGACATGGCGCTCGGCGGCCATGCGCCGCGTGGACTCAGCCGCCCAGCGCGCAGGCCATCTGGTAGAGCCGGGCGCTGCGCGCGCCGCTGCGGCAGAAGGCCAGCACCGGCTTGGGCAGCCGCTCTATCGCGTCGGCCATCGCCTGCGCCTGCTCGGGCGTTTGGAAGGCGCTGGCGACCGGCAGGAAGACGTACTCGAGGCCGGCGGCGCGCGCCGCGGCTTCGATCACGGCGTTGGTCGGCTGCTCGGGGCCGCCCTCGAAGTCCGGGCGGTTGTTGATCACGCTGCGAAAGCCGGCCGCGGCCGCCGCGGCCATCGCGGCGGGGCCGAGCTGCGGCGCGACGGCGACGTCGGCGTTCAGGCGGGATGCGGGCAGGTCCATCGTCTCGGTCTCCTCGGATGACAGGCCGAGCTTACTTCGCCAGCGCCTGCTTCACCGCAGCCGACACCAGGCCCATGTCGGCGTTGCCGGCAAAGCGCTGCTTGGCCGCGCCCATGACCTTGCCCATGTCGGCCGGGCCCGTGGCGCCCAGCTCGGCGACGAGCGCCGCCACGGCCGCGTTGACCTCCTCGGCGCTCAACCGTGCCGGCAGGTAGGCCTCGAGCACCTTCAGCTCGGCCGTCTCCTTGTCCGCCAGGTCCTGGCGGCCGGCGGCGGCGAACTGCGAGATCGAGTCCTTGCGCTGTTTGATCAGCTTGTCGACGATCGCGACGACCATCGCGTCGTCGAGCGTCACGCGCTCGTCGACTTCCTTTTGCTTGCAGGCGGCCAGCAACAGGCGGATGGTGCCGAGGCGCTCGGCTTCCTTGGCGCGCATCGCGGCCTTCATGTCCTCGGTGATGCGGTCTTTCAGGCTCATGGGGTCTCTCCAGAAACGAACAAGCCCGCGCGGGCGTCCCCGGGCGGGCTTGGTGGGAAGCGCGTCGCGCCGGGCTCAGTAGAGCTTCTTCGGCAGCTGCATGCTGCGAACGCGCTTGAAGTGGCGCTTCACGGCCGCGGCCTTCTTGCGCTTGCGTTCGGCGGTGGGCTTCTCGTAGAACTCGCGGGCGCGCAGGTCGGTCAGGAGGCCGAGCTTCTCGATGGTGCGCTTGAAGCGGCGGAGAGCCACATCGAAGGGCTCGTTCTCTTTGACGCGGATGGTGGTCATGTAACGGTGGATCCTAGTTTTGCGCTCGGTGGCGGTCGCGGGCCTTTCCGGATGGCCGGGGCGACGCTCGGGCGCGGTTTGCCAGCAAAGACCGCGATTATATGCAGACTCGGCCGGCTTGCCAGCCCGGCGTCAGGGCCGGGCGCTCGCGGCGGGGCGCGTCGCCTCGGCGCATGCCAGCGCGCAGGCGTGGGCGCTGGCCCAGGCCCACTGGAAGTTGTAACCGCCTAGCCAGCCGGTCACGTCGACCACCTCGCCGATGAAGTGCAGGCCGGGGACGAGGCGGCTTTCCATCGTCTGCGAACTCAGCTCGCGGGTGTCGACGCCGCCGGCGGTCACTTCGGCCTTGCGCCAGCCCTCGGTGCCGGTGGGCGTCAGGCGCCAGGCCTGAAGCGAGGCCGCCAGCGCGGCCAGGTCTTTGTCCCTGACCTCGGGCAAGGGCCGGGTCGCCAAGGCGCCGAGCGGGGCGCTCCAGACCTCGGCGAGCCGGGCCGGCAGGCGGGTGGCGAGCTCGTTGCCGAGCTGGCGCTTCGACACCGCCTTGGCCTCGCGCAGCGACTCGGCGAGGTCCTGGCCGGGCGCCAGATCCAGCGTGAGGGGGTCGCCGGGCTGCCAGTAGCTCGAGATCTGCAGCACCGCCGGGCCGCTCAAGCCCCGGTGGGTGAACAGCAGGTCCTCGACGAAGCGGCCGCGCGACCTGCCGGCGCCGGTCTCGATGCCGACCTCGAGCGACAGGCCGGCGAGCGCGGCGAACGGCGCCCAGGCGGCGGCATCGAAGCTCAGCGGCACCAGCGCCGGGCGCGGTTCGACGATGCGGTGGCCGAACTGCTTCGCAAGGCGATAGCCGAAGTCGCTGGCGCCGATCTTCGGGATCGACAGCCCGCCGGTGGCGACGACGACGCGTGCGGCCCGCACCGGGCCGGCCTCGGTGTCGAGCTCGAAGCCGTCGCCGGCCTGGCGCAGCGCCCGCACGCGGCACGGCTGGCGCCGCACGACACCGCCGGCTTCGCACTCGCGCAGCAGCATTGCGATGATCTCGTCGCTGCTGTCGTCGCAGAACAACTGGCCCTTGTGCTTCTCGTGCCAGGCGATGCGGTGGCGCTGCACCAGCCCGATGAAGTCGCGCGGCGTGTAGCGCGCCAGCGCCGAGCGGCAGAAGGCCGGGTTGTCGGACAGGAAGTTCGCCGGAGCGGCGTCGCGGTTCGTGAAGTTGCAGCGCCCGCCGCCGGAGATGCGGATCTTTTCGGCCAGCTTCTCGGCATGGTCGAGCAGCAGCACCTTCAGCCCGCGCTGGCCGGCGACGCCGGCGCAGAAAAGACCGGCGGCGCCGGCGCCGATCACGACGACATCGAAATGCTGCATGGGGCCGGGATTATCCCGGCCCACCTTCAGGCAGCCGCCCGCGCGGGCCGTGCGAGCGCCGCCAGCCCCTGCAGCACCTCGCCGACGATCAGCACCGAAGGACTGCCGAGGCGCTCCCGCGCCAGCGTGTCCAGCAGCCCGTCCAGCGTCGTCACCGCGTGCCGCTGCTCCGGCCGGCTGGCCGCCTGCACGATCGCCAGCGGCGTGGCGCCGGGCAGCGCACGTTTCAGCCCGGCCTGCAGCGTCGCGGCCTGCGCGACACCCATGTAGATCACCAGCGTCAGCCCCTGCGCGGCGGCGGCGCCGAGCACGCCCCAGTCGAGCGCCGGGCTGCCTTCCTTCGCGTGGCCGGTGACGAACATCACGCCGTGGGCGTGTTCACGGTGCGTCAGCGGCGCGCCGAGCGCGGTCGCCGCGGCCAGGCCGGCGGTGATGCCGTTGACGACCTCGACCTCGACGCCCTGCGCGCGCAGCGTCTCGGCCTCCTCGCCGCCGCGGCCGAACACGAACGGGTCGCCGCCCTTGAGCCGCACGACGCGTTCGCCGGCCAGCGCCTCGCGCAGCATCAGCTGCTCGATGAAGGCCTGCGGCGTGCTCTTGCAGCCGCCGCGCTTGCCGACATGCACGATGCGCGCCGACGGGCGGGCATAGCGCAGCACGCCGTCGCCGACCAGGTCGTCGACCAGCAGCACGGTCGCGCCGCGGATCGCGCGCACCGCCTTCAGCGTCAGCAGTTCCGGGTCGCCGGGGCCGGCGCCGACCAGCCAGACGCGGCCGCGGGGGGAGTCATGCCGAACGTTCATGTTGCCTCTGCTGGAATTGCTGGAGCGCGGTGCGCGACCGCACCAGCACCTCGACCTGGTCGACCAGCGCCGCCGGCACCGGCTGCTCGCCGCTGACGACCGACTGGATGTACAGCGCCGTGCTCGCCGCGTCGCACTGGCGCGGCAGCAGCGGCAGCTCGGTCAGCACGCCCTCCTGCGGCGCGCGGCCGAGGTCGGGGCGGGCCACGCCGTCGATGAAGACCTCGAGCGCGGGGCGCCGGCGCGGATCGGCGACCGGCTCGCCCTCGGTGCCGCGCAGCAGCAGCGCATGCGCGCGGCTGGCTTGCAGGAAGCGCGTGTGGGCACTGCCGTACTCGGGGTGCGTGTAGTTGACGACGCGCAGGCAGGGCGCGTCGCGCGGCGTGAGCAGCTTGGCAACGGTGTGGGCGGGGTTGCGCAGGCCCAGCACCCAGCGCAGGTCGAGCAGCGGCATCAGTGCCGGGCACAGCACGCCGGTCGGCATGAAGACCGGCTCGTGGCGCTGCCAGGCGGCGTGCACGTCCTCGGCGTCGCGCGCGATCGGCAGGCCGAGCGCGGCGAACAGCTCGTGGGTCGTGACGCGGCCCGGATCGCGCTCGGGGCCGTGCACCAGCACCGGCACGCCTTCCTGCGCGAGCAGCAGCGCGAGCAGCGCGGTCAGGTTGGGCAGCTTGCGCGCGCCGTTGTAGGACGGCAGCAGCACCGGCAGTGCCGCGGGGTCGAGCGCGACGCTGCGCGCCGCGGCCGCGCGCGTGAAGCCGGCGAGCTCCTCGGTGCTCTCGCCCTTGACGCGCATCGCGATCGCGAAGGCGCCGCGCTCGGCCTCGCTGACCTTGCGGTCGAGCACCTGGCTCATCAGGTCCTCGGCCTGGACGTCGCTCAGCGAACGCGCGCCTTCCTTGCCGCGGCCGATCTCTTTCAGGTAGTTGGCGATGCCCATGGCGCGCAGTTTCGCAAGTCTCGGGCCAGAGATCCGGAGTGCCGCCCTGTCAATTGCTACAGGATGCCGGCCTCAGTGGCGCAGCGGCGCGACGCCGACCTGCGGCATGTGCGCCAGGCCGATCGCGCGCGCATGCTCCTCGAAGCCCTTGTTCTTCCAGAAGAAGGCGCCCGGCATCGTGGTCGGGATCACCAGCACGTAGAAGAGCGCACGGCCGATCAGGCTGGTCGCCAGCAGCAGCGCGCCGGCGAGCACCAGGTTGACCAGCACCCAGGGCCCGGCATGGCCGGTCGCCAGCGCCACGACGACGCTCGCCACCAGCAGCAGGTTGGCGCCGAGCAGCACGTTGCGCAGCCGGTAGGTCTTGCCGAAGGTGGTGGTCTGCACGTAGTAAGACGCACCGCCTTCGTGCTCGGCACGGCCCAGGTCGCGGGCATGGCCGATGTGGCCGAGGCCCTCGACCGCCAGGCCCAGCGCCAGCAGGGCCGCGCAGACCAGCGCCGCGCCGGCGTAGGGCAGGCCGGCGAGCAGCAGGGTCGGCAGCAGCGCCGCCGCGGCGAGCACGCTGCCGAGCGACAGCGCGCTGCCGCCGAAGGCGGTCGCGACCTGCCAGTGGTCCCAGAACGGCCGCGCCTTGATGCGGTAGCAGCGCGTCATGTAGTACAGGCCCACCGCGCCGGCGACGATGCCGAGCAGGCCGGCGGCGCGCGCGCCGAAGGCCGCCAGCGCCAGCAGCGTCGGCGGCACGCCGCCGACCAGGCCCTGCACCCAGGGCAGACCCGGCAGGCTCAGCACGATGTGGCCGCCGAGCCCGGCGATGAAGAGCGCGATGCCCAGCCCTTCGCGCGACACCGGCGAGAAGCGCAGGTTGTTGAAGCCGCGGTAGAAGCGGTGCGGCTTGCCCAGGTGCATCGTCGACATGAAGAGGCCGAAGGCCACCAGCATGAACTCGATCACCGCCAGCGCGAGGTACATCGGCGAGGCGGCGAAGTCGGCGAAGCCCGGCAGGCCGGCCCAGCCGGCGAGGAACTGCAGCGCGAACGCGCCGATCGCGCCCTGGGCGGCCAGCGTGAACAGCACCAGCGGGTTCTCGCGCGAGGACAGGCGCGCGAGGTTCCAGTGCGTTGCCTTGCCCTGCTTCTGGTCGATCGCCGGGCGGTAGCGGCCGCGCTCGTCCTTGTGGTACTTGACCGGCATCGAGTCGGTGCGCTTCATCTCGTCCGGCAGCTGCTTGATCTGCTGGAAGCGGATGTTCGGGTGGGTGATCTCGGGCGAGGGGAAGCCGGGGATCTCGGCGCGCGCCTGCTCGCGGCCCTTCGGCACCGTCTCGATGACGCCGAAGTCCAGCGCATTGCCCACGCAGGCCGCGACGCAGGCGGGCTTGAGGCCGACCTCGAGGCGGTCCACGCACATGTTGCACTTGCTGACCTGGCCCTTGACCGGGTCGAGCTGCGGCGCGTTGTAGGGGCACACCCAGGTGCAGTAGCCGCAGCCGAAGCAGGTGTCCGGGTCCTGCAGCACCGCGCCGTACTCGGTGTGCTTGGTGTAGGCCTTGGTCGGGCAACCCTTCAGGCACACCGGGTCATCGCAATGGTTGCACGCCATCGAGATGTTCATGCGCTTGTAGTCGGGGAAGCTGCCGCCCTCGACATAGCCGACCGAACGGAAAGCCAGGTGCGGCGGGTTCTCGTTCTTCTCGCTGCACGCGGCCTCGCAGGCGTGGCAGCCGATGCAGTTGTCGGCGGTGAAGTAGAAGCCGTGCTGCTTGTTGCGGTTCGGGTTCGGACCGACCTGCGGGTTCTCGTTGATGTACATCGAGCGACCCGGCTCCTGCATCGGCCCCTGGCCGCCGGTGTGCTCGATCAGGTCGATCTTCTGGCCGTAGCGGTTGACGTCGGGCAGCTCGACCTTCGGCAGGTAGGCGTAGTCGCGCTCCTCGGTGCGCACTTCCCACAGCGCCCGCTCGTCGAGCGGCACGGGCGCCGGGCGCGGCAGCGGCGTCACCGAGGCTTCGCCGGTGCGCGGGTTCACGGAGATGTTCAGCATCGCAGGGGCCTCGGGGTCAGAACGCGCGGCGTTCCATGTTCAGGCGCGCGGCTTCGCGCTGGTCGACCTTCTCGATGCGCGCAGCGCACTGCTTGAAGGCCGGTTGGCGCGAGTAGGGGTCGAGCAGGCCGAGCGAGATGCGGTTGACGCAGTCGTGGTAGTGGAAGGGCACGAACACCATGTTGCGCGGCACGCGGTGGGTCAGCTGCACCATCACGATGGCGTCGCCGCGGCGGCTGACGACGCGCACGTAGCTCTGGTGCTCGACGCCGAGCTCTTCGGCCGCGTCGGGGTTCATCTCCATGTAGGGCGTCGGGCTGAACTTGTTCAGGTTGCCGATCTTCCCGGTGCGGGTGCGGGTGTGGAAGTGCTCGACGACGCGGCCCGAGTTGAACCAGAACGGGTACTCGGCGTCCGGGCACTCGTTGTTGTTGACGAAGCGCACCGGAATCAGGTGGGCGCGGCCGGAGTCGGTCTGGAAGCGGCCGTCGGCGTAGAGGCGCTGGTGGCCTTTCAGGTCGACGCGCTTTTGCATGTCGAAGGCGCCGGGCACGCCCAGGCGCGCCTCGTCGGCCGCCGCCTGCTCGGCGGTGTAGGGCCACTGGATGCCGCGCGCCGCCTCGATGCGGTCGTAGCTCATGCCCGAGATGTCGAGCGTGCGGCCGGCGCCGACCGACAGCTGCTTCATCTCCTCGAACGCGCCCTCGGGCGTCTCGGGGTAGTGGATCGCGTTGCGGTCGGCGAAGCGCTTGGCCATCTCGTTGAAGATCCAGAAGTCGGGCTTCGAATCGGCGAAGGGCTTGACGACGTTGCGCGTCAGGTTGACGCGGCGCTCGGTGTTGGTGTGGCAGCCTTCCTTCTCGGCCCAGACCGCCGCCGGCAGGTAGACATGCGCGTACTGGTTGGTCTCGACGTCCTCGTAGACGTCCTGCACGACCAGGAACTCGAGGTTCTCCATCGCCTTGCGGATGCGCGGCTGGTTCGGCATCGAGGTCATCGGGTTGGTCGCGACCAGCCACAGGCCCTTGATCTCGCCGGTCTCGATGGCCGGGAAGATGTCGGTCTGCGACAGCCCGCGCTTGGGCGGGAAGAAGCTCTCGTCGATGCCCCAGAAGTCGGCGACCTGCTTGCGGTCCTTCTCCTTCTCGAGCAGCCGGTAGCCCGGCAGGCCCGAGCACGACGACCACTCGCGCGTGCCCATCGCGTTGCACTGGCCGGTGATCGACAGGCTGGTGCCCCCCGGCTTGCCGATGTTGCCGGTGATCAGGTTGAGGTTGTTGATGTTGACGACGCCGTCCGAGCCGTGCGTGGACTGGTTGATGCCCATGGTCCAGATGCTCATCGCCGCCGGTGCCTTCGCGTACAGGCGCGCGACCTGGCGGATGCGGTCCTCGTCGATGCCGCACTCGTGCTGGGCGATCTTCGGGTCGTAGTCGGCCACCAGCGCGCGCAGCGCGTCGATGCCCTGGGTGTGCTGCTCGATGTACTCGCGGTCCTCGAGGCCTTCCTTGAGGATCACGTGCATCATCGCGTTGATCAGCACCGTGTCGGTGCCCGGCGTGATCGGCAGGTGGATGTCGGCGAACTGCGCCAGCATCGTCACGCGCGGGTCGACCACGATGAGCGGGAACTTGCGCTTCTCGAGCGCTTCCTTCAGGCGCCAGTAGATGATCGGGTGCTGCTCGGGCAGGTTCGAGCCGAAGGCCATGAGGCAATGGGTGTGCTCGAAATCCTCGTAGCAGCCCGGCGGGCCGTCGGAGCCGAAGCTGCGCTTGTAGCCCGACACCGCCGAGGCCATGCACAGCGTCGTGTTGCCGTCGTAGTTGTTGGTCCCGATCTGGCCGCGCACCAGCTTGCCGAGGGTGTAGAACTCCTCGGTCAGCAACTGGCCGGTCGAGACCACCGCGAAGGAGTCGCGGCCGTACTTGGCCTGGATCTCCTTGATCTTCGCGGCGACGGTGTCGAGCGCGCCGTCCCAGCCGGCCGGCTGGAAGGGCAGGTGCGCCTTGTCGCGCATCAGCGGGATCTTGCCGCGGCCGGGCGACTCGAACAGGTCGTGCTCGAGCAGGCCCTTGATGCACAGCTTGCCGCGGTTGACGTCGGCGCCGGCATGGCCGCGGCTGGTGACGATGCGACCCTGCTCGTTCAGCCCGATCTCGATCGCGCAGCCGGTCGAGCAGTAGTTGCAGGTCGTGTACTTCCACTCGTGCACGGCCTTGACCGGGATCTTGATCGGCTTGCGGTGCTTGCGGCCGAAGAGCATGGTCGGTTCTCCCGTCTCGTTCTGGGTGTCAGGCGGCCGAGCAGGCGCGCGGGCCGGCGGTCGGGGCCGGCAGGTCGAGCGCCTTGGTGGCGAGCTCGTTCGCGTCGAGCAGGACCTCGCCGTTCACGACCTTGCAGGCGAACGAAGGCGTGCAGCCCTCGTCGGGCGATTTCGCGCAGCCGTCGTCCAGGCCGATCGTCCAGTTGTGCAGCGGGCAGGCCACCGAGCTGCCGAACACGATGCCCTGGCTCAGCGGGCCGCCCTTGTGCGGGCAGCGGTCGAGCAGCGCGAACACCTGGTCCTCGGCGTTGCGGAACACGGCCACCGCGACGGCGCCGTCGCGCGCCACGCGGCGCGCACCCAGGCTCGGGATCTCGTCGACCCGACAGATCTTCTTCCACTCGCTCATCACAGCGCTCCCACCGGCGTGAACTGGCGGGTATCCACCGCCGCCTTGTCGAACTCGAACCACGGGTCGGGCTCGCCCTCGAGGCTGAACTTCAGCTTCTCCCACAGCGCCTTGCGGCCCGCGGCGTCGTCGAGGATCTTCTTCTTGACGTAGTCGAGGCCGACGCGGCCGACCCAGTGCACCGTGCGCTCGAGGTACCAGCCCTCCTCGCGGTAGAGCTGCAGGAAGGCGCCGCTGTACTCCAGCACTTCCTCGGCGGTCTTGAGCTTGCAGAAGAAGTGCGCGACCTCGGTCTTGATGCCGCCGTTGCCGGCGACGTAGATCTCCCAGCCCGAGTCGACGCCGATGACGCCGACGTCCTTGATGCCGGCCTCGGCGCAATTGCGCGGGCAGCCCGACACGGCGATCTTGACCTTGTGCGGCGCGTACATGCGCCACAGCGCGCGCTCGAGGTCCTTGCCCATCTGCGTCGAGTCCTGGGTGCCGAAGCGGCACCACTCGCTGCCGACGCAGGTCTTCACGGTGCGCAGCGCCTTCGCGTAGGCATGGCCGGAAGGCATGCCGATGTCCTTCCAGACGTTGACGAGGTCTTCCTTCTTCACGCCCAGCAGGTCGATGCGCTGGCCGCCGGTGACCTTGACCGTCGGGATCTTGTACTTGTCGACCGCGTCGGCGATGCGGCGCAGCTCGTCGGCGGTGGTCTCGCCGCCCCACATGCGCGGGATCACGCTGTAGGTGCCATCCTTCTGGATGTTGGCGTGGCTGCGCTCGTTGATGAAGCGCGACTGCGGATCGTCCTTGGCCTCCTTGGGCCAGCTGCTGATCAGGTAGTAGTTGATCGCCGGCCGGCACGACGAGCAGCCGTTGGGCGTGCGCCAGCCCAGGCGCTTGTAGACCGAGTCGATCGTCAGCAGGTGCTCGGCCTTGATCGCCTCGCGCGTCTCCTGGTGGCTGGCGTCGGTGCAGCCGCACATCGCCTTCTTGGTCGGCGCCTTCGAGTAGTCGCCGCCGGCGGTGAACATCAGGATCTGCTCGACCAGCCCGGTGCAGGAGCCGCACGAGGCGCTGGCCTTGGTGTGCTTCTTCACCTCCTCCAGCGTGAACAGGCCCTTCTCCTTGATGGCCTTGCAGATCGTGCCCTTGTTGACGCCGTTGCAGCCGCAGACCTCGGCGTCGTCGGGCATGCTGGCGGCCTTGGTGTGGCCCTCGTGACCGGTGTCGCCGATGTTGGCGCCGGCCTCGCCGTGCAGCAGCGTGGCGCGGATGTCGCCGACGGGACGGCCCTCGCGCAGCATCTTGAAGTACCAGCTGCCGTCGACGGTGTCGCCGTACAGGCAGGCGCCGACCAGCTTGTCGCCCTTGATGACCAGCTTCTTGTAGACGCCGCCGTAGGGATCGCTCATCACGATCTCCTCGCAGTCCTTGCCGCCCATGAAGTCGCCGGCCGAGAACAGGTCGATGCCGGTGACCTTGAGCTTGGTGCTGGTCTGGCTGCCGGTGTAGCGGCCGATGCCGAACTCGGCGAGGTGGGTCGCGCACACCTTGCCCTGCTCGAAGAGCGGCGCCACCAGGCCGTAGGCGATGCCGCGGTGGGCGGCACACTCGCCGACCGAGTAGACGCGCGGGTCGGTCACCGTCTGCATCGTGTCGGTGACGACGATGCCGCGGTTCACATGCAGGCCGATCTTCTCGGCCAGCTCGGTGTTGGGGCGGATGCCGGCGGCCATCACCACCAGGTCGGCCGGGATCTCCTTGCCGTCCTTGAACTTGACGGCCATCACGCGGCCGTTCTTGTCGCCGATCAGCGCCTCCGTCTGCGCGCCGATCAGGAACTTCAGGCCGCGGGCCTCGAGTGACCTCTGCAGCAGCTTGCCCGCCACGTCGTCGAGCTGGCGCTCCATCAGCCACGGCATGATGTGCACCACGGTCACCTGCATGCCGCGCAGCATCAGGCCGTTGGCCGCCTCCAGGCCGAGCAGGCCGCCGCCGATCACGACCGCGTGCTTGTACCGGGTGGCCGCCTCGATCATGGTGTTGGTGTCGGCGATGTCGCGGTAGCCGATCACGCCCTGCAGGTCCTTGCCGGGCACCGGCAGGATGAAGGGGTTGGAGCCGGTGGCCAGCAGCAGGCGGTCGTACTCCGCTTCGGTGCCGTCGTCGGCGCGGACGATGCGCTTCTTGCGGTCGATCGCCACCACTTTCTTGCCGGCGTGCAGCGTGATGCCGTTCTCCGCGTACCAGGACAGCGGGTTCAGGATGATCTCGTCGATCGTCTGCTCGCCGGCCAGCACGGGGCTGAGCAGGATGCGGTTGTAGTTCGGGTGCGGCTCGGCGCCGAACACGGTGATGTCGTACAGGTCGGGTGCGATCTTCAGCAGCTCTTCGAGCGTGCGCACGCCGGCCATGCCGTTGCCCACCATCACCAGTTTCATCTTCTTCATGCGAGGCTCCTGATCGAGCGGTTCATAGCAAAGCGGGTGCCAACCATCGCCGACAGCGCAGACGGGCCGGTGACAATGGCGCGATGAGTTTCGATGTCGAGATCGGCCACGCGAGCCGGCGCGGGACGCGCGAGCACAACGAGGATTTCGCCGGCGCGCTGCGCGAGCCGGGCCGCGGTCTGGTGGCGGCGATCGCCGACGGGGTGTCCAGCGGCGGGCGTGGCCGCGAGGCGGCGCAGACCACGGTGATGAGCCTGCTGGCGGACTTCTTCGGCGCACCGGCGACCTGGGAGACCACCGTGGTGTTCGACCGCCTGGTCGGCGCCCAGAACGCCTGGCTGGCGTCGCACAACGGCCGCGCCGGCAAGGGTGGCGACACGGCGATGACGACGCTGACCGCGCTCGCGCTCGAGGGCCATGGCGTCACCATCGCCCATGTCGGCGACAGCCGCGCCTGGCGGCTGCGCGGCGAAGAGCTGATGCAGCTGACCCACGACCACCGCTTCGAGCAGATCGACTTCCAGAGCCGGCTGACGCGCGCGATCGGCCTCGACGACGCGGTGCGCATCGACTATGCGCAGGGCGAGCTGCAGGTCGGCGATCTGTTCCTGCTCAGCACCGACGGGGTGCACGGCGTGCTGGGCGGCGAGCGCCTGGCCGCGCTGCTGCGCGACGGCGACGCGCAGGCCGCGAGCGAGGCGGTGGTCGACGCGGCGCTGGCCGCCGGCAGCCAGGACAACGCGACCGCGCTGGTGATCCGCGTGCGCGGGCTCGACGCCGGCCGCCTCGAGGACGAGCTGCTGCGCGGCCGCCGCCTGCCGGTGCCGCCGCGGCTGAAGGTCGGCGACGCGCTCGACGGCTACACGATCACCGCGCTGGTGGCCGACACCGGCGTGCACCGGCTCTACCAGGCGCGCGACAACGGGTCGGCCGAGCGTCGGCTGGTCGCGATCAAGACCCTGCACGAGTCGCGCGCCAGCGACCCCGAGGAGCGCGCGATGCTCGCCCACGAAGCCTGGCTGGGGCTGCGGCTCACCGAGCGCTATGTCGGCCCGCGCGCCGGCGCGGCGGCCGAGGACCCGGGCTTCGTGCGCGTGCACGAGCTCGCCGAGCCGAGCGCGCTGTACAGCGTGTTCGACTGGCATGGTGGCCGCACGCTCGAGCAGATGCTCGCAGCGCCCGCCGCCGTGGCCGATGTGGTCGAGGCCGCGACCCAGGTTGCCAAGGCGCTCGGCCGGCTGCACCGCTACGGCGTGATCCACCGCGATATCAAGCCTGGCAACCTGCACCGCGGCGACGACGGGCGCTGGCGCGTCCTCGACCTCGGCGTCGCGCTGTCGGGCCGCGAGCCGGCCGCGCAGCGCGAGCTGCACGCCGGCACGCCGAGCTACATCAACCCCGAACAGTGGGACGGTGCGCCGGCCGACGCCGGCAGCGATCTCTACGCGCTCGGCGTCACGTTGTACCGCTGGCTGACCGGCCGGCTGCCCTATGGCGAGATCGAGCCCTACCAGACCGCGCGCTACCGCCAGGACCCGGCGCCCGCGTCGCGGCTGCGGCCCGACGTGCCGATCTGGCTCGACCACCTGCTCGCCAAGGCCATTGCGCGCGACGCGCGCCACCGCTTCGAGACCGCCGAAGAGCTGCTGCTCGCGCTCGAACGCGGCGCCTCGCGCGTGCTCGCCGCGCCGCCCGCCACGCCGTTGATCCAGCGCGACCCGGCGGCGCTGGTGAAGGCGGGCCTGGTGGTCTCTTTGCTCTTCAATGCGCTGCTGGTGGTGTGGCTGCTGTTCCTGCCGCGCTGACGAACGGCGGTTCATGAGGCCGCCTTGGGTTGCGCCCGGGCGACGCGCTGAACCTCGCCCTCGGTGAAGTCCTGCGCGGTCGGCGCGCTGCGCGCCTTGCCGCCCTTTTCCGCCCAGGTGCGCGTCCAGCGGATCTGCATCACCCGCAGCATCGCCAGCATCGCCAGCGCCATCACGGTGAAGGACAGGAAGCCCCACAGGTAGCTGCCGCTGAACTGCTTGGACAGGCCCATCGCGTTGGGCAGGAAGCCGCCGCCGAGCGCGCCGATCTCGCCGATCATCGAGCCGGCCACCGCGGTGGTCAGCGGCCAGCGCAGCGGCACGAGCTGGAACAGCGCGCCGTTGCCGGCGCCCAGCGCGGCGAAGCACAGCATGAAGAGCAGCGTCGTCACCGCCAGCGAGGTGCCGGCGAAGCCGCAGGCCGCCAGCGTGACGGCGACCGCGCACAGCACGCCGGACAACGTGGCGATGCCGCCGACGCGGTCCGAGATCCAGCCGCCGAGGACGCGCACCGCCGAGCCCATCAGCGTCGCGAGCATCGTGAGCTGCCCGGCCTGCACCTTGGTGACCCCGAACTGGTCGTGGAAGTAGGTCGGCAGGAAGCTCGCCAGCCCGATGAAGCCGCCGAAGGTGACGATGTAGATCAGGCTGAAGGCCCAGCCGTCCTTCTCGAACAGGCAGGACACGTGCTCGCGCAGCGTCTGGTGCTCGCGGTCCGGCGGCTCCTTGGCGCAGAACCACATCACCGCCATCGGCAGCAGCATCGTGCCGGCGGCCAGGCCGTAGACCGTCTGCCAGCCGTAGGCCTGGGCCAGCGGCGGGGCGAGCAGGACCGCCAGCACCGTGCCCGAGTTGCCGGCACCGGCGATGCCCATCGCCAGGCCCTTGTACTTGGGCGGGTACCAGCCGCTGCCGAGGCTGAGCGCCACGCCGAAGCTCGCGCCGGCGATGCCCAGCAGCACGCCCATCGCCAGCACGCCGTCGTAGCTGTCGACGAACAGGAAGCCGAAGCCGAGCGCGGCGATGATCAAGGCCATCTCGACCATCGCCGCGTTCTTGCGGCCGATGTACTGCGACAGCACGCCGAGCGGAAAGCGCATCAGCGCGCCGGCCAGGATCGGCACCGAGACCATGAAGCCCTTCTGGGCCGCATTCAGGCCGTAGGTCTCGCTGATGAAGGGCGCCATCGCGCCGTTCAGCACCCAGATGGCGAAGCAGAAATCGAAGTAGAGGAAGGCCGCGAACAGCGTCGGCCAGTGGCCAGCGGCGGCAAAGGTCTTGAATGATCCGGGGCGGGCGGCGGCGTGCATAGGGCTTCAGGCATGGGGACGGCGGCCCGACGGCCGACATCCAAAGGCACGAAGCTGCGCACGCCGGTGTGCGCAGGGCCGGGCGTGCATGCCGACCCGGGCGCTTCAGCGCGCCCGGGTGTTGCATAGCAGCATCCGTGCCACCGGCGGCGGCCGGGCGGTGTGGTGCTGCTCTATGCTTCGCGCCTTGCCCCGGTTTCCCTTGCTGCGACGAGCCCGCGCGTGACTTCCGCCCTCCTGATTGCCGACGCCGACCCGCAGGCGCCCGACCTCGCCGCCGACCTGAAAGCGGCCGGCATTCACGTCCTTGGTGCGGTGCCGCGCGACAAGCTGGTGCAGGAAGCGGTGCGCCAGGCTCCTGACCTGCTGGTGTGCTGGGCCGTACCGGCCGACGCGGCGCTGTTCCGCGCCCTCGAGCTGCTGCGCGAAACCCAGCCGCTGCCGGTGCTGGCCTTTGCGCAGGACGGCGGTGCCGAGACGCTGGAGCGCGCGCTCGACGCCGGTGTCCAGGCCTGGGTGGTCCAGGGCTACGCGCCGGCGCGGCTGCGGCCGCTGATCCAGCTCGCGCAGGCGCGCTTCCGCCGCGAGCGCGGCCTGCGCGATGCGCTCGACGAACTCAGCCACCGCTTCGAGGAACGCAAGCTGGTCGACCGGGCCAAGGGTCTGCTGATGCTCGCGCGCCAGGTGCCCGAGGACGAGGCCTTCCGCCTGCTGCGCACGAGTGCGATGCAATCCAAGCTGCGCATCGGCCAGCTCGCCCAGCAGCTCATCGACGCGGCCCAGGAGGCCGCCGGCGTCAACCGTGCCGGCCAGCTGCGCATGCTGTCGCAGCGGCTGGTCAAGCTCTATGCGCTGCGCGCCGCCGGCTGCGATGCCGAGGCGGCACTGGCGCTACAGCAGCAGGCCGTCGAGCAGCTGACCGGGCGCATCGAGCAGCTCGGCCGGCTGCTGTCGAAACCGACTTTCGGCGACCTGCTCGACGGCGTGCTCGGGAGCTGGGCGGCGCTGCGCACCGCGCTCGACGAGGCACCGCGCGTCGAGCGGCTGCTGACGCTGGACGCAAGCGCCGAGGCCCTGCTGCGCGCCGCCGACACGCTGACCGCCGCCCTCGAGCAGGCCGGCGCCACGCCCAGCCTGCGCATCATCAACCTGGCCGGGCGCCAGCGCATGCTGAGCCAGCGTCTGGCGAAGGAGGCGCTGTTCGCCGCGCTGCTGCCCGAGCCGGCCGCCGGCCTGGCACGCGAGGCCGCGGGGCGCACCGCGGCCGAGGTCGACGAAGCGCTCGCGACGCTGCGCGCGGCGCCGCTGGCCGGGGCCGAGCTGCAGGCGGCGCTGGCCGAGGCGCTGGCTGACTGGCCGGCGGTGCTGGCGGCTGCGGCCCGCGCCGGCAGCGACGACGGGCGGCGGCGCCTCGCGCTCGCGAGCGAGCAGGTGCTCGAATGCTTCGAGCGTCTCACCGTGCAAGTCGAGCGCGGCATGCAAAGTTTGCTGGGCTGATACGCGAGGCTTACCTTGCTCTGGGGGGGCGCAACGCGAGGCGGCCGCTATCATCCTTCGGAGAAGGTCGCCTGTGCCCGAAGCGCACCGCCCCCTGTCCATGAACTCCGACTTCGCTGCCGATGCGCTGACCCTGCCGACCGACCTGACACCTGCGCTGCTGGCGGCGCTCGATGCCCAGGGCGCGGTCTGGTGGGTCAAGGATGCCGACGGCCACTACCTCCACCTCAACCGCGCCGGCCATGAGCTGTTCGGCATCGCGCCGGGCGAGGCGCGCGGACTGACCGACGCCGATCTGCTGCCGCATGTGCAGGCGGCATCGCTGCGCGCCGCCGACCAGGGGGCGCTGGCGCAGGAGCGCGCGGTGACCGGCGAGCATCAGATCGATGCCGGCGGCGCGCGCCGCGAGCTGAGCGCGGTGCGCATCGCGCTGCCGCCCGGTGCCAACGGCAGCCGGCGCCTGCTCGGCCTTTGGTTCGACGCCGCTCAGCTGCGCCAGCGCAGCGCCGAGCTGCGCACCGCGCTGCACCAGCTCGAGCAGCAGCAGCAGGCCAATGAGGCGCTGCGCGCCGAGATCGAGGGCCGCGGTGCCCGCGAGGCCGAGGCGGCCGCCGCCCGGCTGGTGCAGCGCGAGCAGTTCGACGAGTTCCTGCGCCGCGAGGTCGACCTGTCGTTGCGCGAGCACCGCGAGTTCGCCGTCGTCTGCGTCATCGTCGACGGCCCGCCCGACGGCAGCCCGGCGCATGACGCCGCCGGCCGCGAGCGCGTGCTGGAGGCGCTCGGTCGCCTGCTGCGCAGCAACACCCGCGCGATGGACGCACCCTGCCGCATCGACGGCGAGCGCTTTGCCGTGCTGCTGTCCGGCGTCGGGCTGGCCACGGCGCACTCGCGCATGGAGGGCCTGCGCCGCCAGTGCGCGACCCAGCTCGTTCCGGTGGGTGGCGAGGCGCTGCGCTTCACGGTGTCGATGGGCGTCGCGAGCTTCCCGCACACGGCGCAGACCCAGGCCGGGCTGCTCGGCGCCGCCGAGGTGGCGCTCGCCCAGGCGCGCGAGCGCGGCGGCAACCGCGTCGCGCTCGCCAGCATCGCCTTCGGCGGGCCGGCCTCGGCCTGATCCGGGTTCAGGCGCGGGTCAGGCACGAATGGCGCGCCACAGCATCCAGGCCGCGATGCCGTAGAGCAGCAGCGCGAACGCGCGCTTGAGCTGCGCGACGTTCAGCGCATGCGAGACGCGAGCGCCGAGCGGTGCGGTCAGGATGCTCGCGGCCGCCAGCGCCGCCAGCGCCGGCAGGTAGACATAGCCGAGCAGGCCCGGCGGCAGCCCCTCGAGGTGGCTGCCGGCGATCATGTAGCCGGCGGTGCCGGCCAGCGCGATCGGGAAGCCCAGCGCCGCGGCCGTGCCGACTGCCTGGTGGATCGGCACGTTGCACCAGGTCATGAAGGGCACCGACATGAAGGCGCCGCCGGCACCGACCAGCGAGGCCACGACGCCGATCACGCCGCCCATGCCGGCCAGCCCGGCGTGGCCCGGCAGCTGGCGGCCTGGCCGTGGCTTGCGGTCGATCAGCATCTGCGTCGCCGAGTAGCCGACGAAGCCGGCGAACAGCAGCGTCAGCACCGCCGCCGGCATCGCGCCAGCCAACTGGGCGCCGAGCAGCGACCCGAGCACGATGCCGGGCGCGAACGCGGCCGCGACCTTCCAGCGCACCGCGCCGCGCGCATGGTGGGCGCGCACCGACGAGAGCGAGGTGAACAGGATGGTCGCGAGCGAGGTCGCGACGGCGATCTTCACCAGCAGTTCCGGCGGGAAGCCCTGGCGTTCGAGCAGCAGCACGATGAAGGGCACGAGGATCATGCCGCCGCCGATGCCCAGCAGCCCGGCGAGGAAGCCGCCAATGGCGCCGAGCGCCAACAGTCCCGCGACGAGGGTCGCGCTCAGCATGCGGCGTCGTCGAGGCGCTTCAGCACCGCGCGCCACTCGGCGTCGGTCACCGGCGTGATCGACAGTCGGTTGCCGCGCTGCAGGATGCGCAGGCTGGCCAGCTCGGGCGCCGCGCGCAACTCGGCGAGCGGGAGCAGCCGGGTCTTGCGCACGAGCTTCACATCGACGCCCACCCAGCGCGGCGCCGCGCGCGTGGCCTTGGCGTCGAAGTAGGGGCCGGCGGAATTGAACTGCGTCTCGTCAGGCGCGGCCGTCGACACCACCTCGGCCAGCCCGGCAATGCCCGGCTGCGCGCAGGACGAGTGATAGAAGAGCACGCCGTCGCCGAGCCGCATCGTGTCGCGCATGAAGTTGCGCGCCTGGTAGTTGCGCACGCCGGTCCAGGGCAGCGTGCAGCCCGGCGCGGATGCGAGGTCGTCGATCGAGACCTCGTCGGGCTCGGACTTCATCAGCCAGTAGGCCATGCGGGGGAGGGCGGGCGTGGGGATAGGTGTCCGCCGCGAACCGGGAGCCATCTTCCCGAACCGTGGGTTCAGGTGGGCGAGGTCAGCAAGGCCTCGGGTTCGTCTGACGCGAGACGATCACACCAGCCGAGCGATGTTCCAAGCCCTTGCTCGTACGAGCATCGGAACAGGGAAACCAAAGCCCCCGCGGACGCAACGGACGAGGCCAGTGTAGCCCTGCGCCGCGGCGCGCGCGTGCCGTTGCTAGAGCAACCGACCGTCGGGGCCGAGCACTTCGTCGATGCGCGCGACGAGCAGGTCGAGCGCCGGGTCGTCGGCCGCCATCGGTGCGGCCGCGGTGGCCGGTGCCATGCCGCGTTCGGCGAGGTTGAAGGCGAGGTTCAGCGCCGCCAGCACGGCGATGCGCTCGCGCGCCTTGACCTTGCCGGCGTCGCGGATGCCGCACATCTCGCGGTCGACGTTGGCCACGGCCTCATGCAGCGCGCGCTCGCCGCCGTCGGGGCAGCCGAGCCGGTAGCTCTGGCCCATGATCGTGACTTCGACCTGCTTCATCATGCGCGCGTGTCCTGGGCTTCGGCGGTGCCGGCGTCGGCGGTGGGTTCGTTGACGGGCAGTCGGTCGAGCAGCGCGTCGATGCGCTGGCGCGCCGCGGCGAGGCGCGACTTCAGCGAGTCGCGCTCGGCACTCACTGCGCCGAGCTGCTGCAGCGTGAGCGTGTGCGTGCGCTGCAACTCCTCGTGCCGCAGCAGCAGCCGTTCCACGCGATCGGCCAGTTCCTCGATGCTCGCCATGCTGTTCCCCGGCTCCCGCTCGACAATGAGAATTGTAGGCGGCGGTGTGCGACCGCCGGGGCCGCGCTCAGGTCTTGTGTTCGGGGTCGAGCGGCAGCGGCATCGTCATCAGCCTGTTGGGCGTGCTGGTTTCCCACAGCTCGCCATGGGCCGTGTCGACCTGCTGATGGACCGCGCGCACCAGCGTCAGGCTGGCGGCCGCGCCGATCTGGCGCAGGCGCTGGACCTGGTGGCGCGTCCAGTCGACGCGACTGCCGACTTGCTCGCAGCTGAAGGCGCCGAACAGGTTGCCGTTGACCGAGAAGCAGACGTCGAGCAGCGAGCGGATGTCGAGCCGCAGCAGGTCGTCGCGGAAGCCGGCGGTGGCGGGGTGGCCGAGCGCATCGGGGGCGACCACCGCGCCGTCGCGCAGCAGTGCGTCGAAGTAGGCGGCGACGCCCGGCCCCTCGATGTCGGAGGCACTGACCATGCGGTCCTTGGCGCTGTCGTACATGGCCAGATTGCGCAGCACGCGCTGGCCCCGGCTGCCGATGAAGATCCACAGGCCGGCTCGCGTGCAGCCGACTTCCGCGGCGAGCTGCCGCGTGAACAGCGCGAGGAACTCGAAATAGTCGATCTCGCCGCGGTCGAGCTGACCGCAGATCATCCGTAGCACGTCTCCACTCGGCATGGCCGGATTGTCCACAAGGGGAGCGCCAACCGACCCTGCATGGTTTGACATCTTGCGGGTTCGTTCACGGCGCAGCCGCCATCGAGCGAGCGCTAGGCGGTCGTCTTGTCGCTAAATCCGCACACCGACGCCACCGCGCAGGCGCCGCAGCGCGGCCGTCGCGCGACGCACACGTAGCGTCCGTGCAGGATCAGCCAGTGGTGGGCATGCTCGCGGTAGGCTGCCGGCACGCGCGCGAGCAGCTTCAGCTCGACGGCCAGCGGCGTCTTGCCCGGTGCCAGTCCGGTGCGGTTGGCGACGCGGAAGATGTGCGTGTCCACCGCCATCGTCGGCTCGCCGAAGGCGACGTTGAGCACGACGTTGGCGGTCTTGCGGCCGACGCCGGGCAGTGCCTCCAGCGCCTCGCGGCTGCGCGGGACCTCGCCGCCATGGCGCTCGAGCAGCAGCCGGCAGGTCTCGTGCAGGTGGCGTGCCTTGTTGCGGTACAGGCCGATGGTGCGGATGTGCTCGGCAATGCCCTCGACCCCGAGCGCCAGCATGCGCCGTGGCGTCGGCGCGACCGCGAACAGCCGCCGCGTCGCCTTGTTGACGCCGACGTCGGTGGCTTGCGCCGACAGCAGCACCGCCGCCAGAAGTTCGAAGACCGAGCTGTACTGCAGTTCGGACGCCGGATCGGGGTTGGCGCGTGCGAGGGTCGCGAAGAAAGTGTCGGTGTCGGCGGCGTTCACGCGGGTAATTCTGGCAGTGCGATCGGTGCCTCCGTGCGGCCCGCGTGTCGCCCCGGGGTTTCCCTTCCCTCGAATCGGAGAAGCCGCAGGCAAGGCAGTTGCATATGCTCACAAACTCTGGCCGCGCCGGCCACGAACCGAGCGCTACCTTGTTCTCCACCACCGGGAGTCGAACCGATGACAGTCATTCCGCACCGCCTGACGCCGATCGTGCAGGCCACCCTGACCCTGTGCACCGCCATCGTGCTGGGCCTGAGCGCCGGCAGCGCCCATGCGGCGGCCCGCAGCGACGCGAGCGCACCGGCGCGCATCGACCGCAGCCACGCGCTCGTCCAACTGGCCGCCGACCCGCTGGCCACGAGCGCCAAGACGAAGCCCGCGAAGGGCAAGAAGATCGACTTCAACAACGGCGGGGTGAAGTCCTACCGGGCCTTCCTGTCGGCGCAGCGCAACGACTTCAAGGCGTGGCTGCGTGCCAACGTGCCCGGCGCACGCGTGAGCGGCGAGTTCGATCTCGCGCTCAACGCCGTGGCGGTCAAGCTCAACGGCGCCACGCTGGCGCAGCTCGCCGCGGCGCCGATGGTGCGCAGCGCCCAGTACCAGGGCCTGTACCGGCCGAACGCGGATGACCCCGACCTGCGGCTGATCGACGCCATACCCGCCTGGAACCAGGCTGGCGGCGCCGCCACGGCGGGCGAGGGCGTCAAGGTCGCGGTCATCGACTCGGGCATCGACGTGGCCCATCCCTGCTTCAGCGACGCGGGTTACCCGGCGCAGACGCGCATCGGCCCGAACGCCCTGACCAACAACAAGGTCATCGTCGCCAAGGTGTTCAACAACAAGGCCAAGCAACTCGGCGCGACACCGGCGGCGATCGGCGACCACGGCACGCACGTCGCCGGCACGGTGGCCTGCAACTTCGAGACTCCGGCCACGGTGGACGGCGCCGTGGTGCCCTACGCGATGTCGGGCGTGGCGCCGCGCGCGCTGCTGGGCAACTACAACGTCTTCCCGGCCACCGTCGACAGCGCGCGCAGCGAGGACATCCTGAATGCGCTCGAAGCGGCCTACAGCGACGGCTTCCAGGTGGCCAACATGAGCCTGGGCGGCGGATCGTCCGGCATTCAGGATCTGCTGAGCATGGCGGTCGACAACCTCGACCAGGCCAACATGGTGGTCACGGTCTCGGCCGGCAACGAGGGCCCGGGGCTCAATACGATCGGCTCGCCCGGCATCGCGCCGCGCGCGCTGACCGCCGGCGCCAGCAGCGTCGGCCACAGCACCGTCTTCTACACGACCGTTGGCGCCGCGTCCTATGCCAGCGTGCGCGGCGAGTTCGGCACCGTGGGCGCGAGCGGCGCGCTGGCGGTGGTGGCCGATCCGGCGAGCGCCGAAGCCGGCCTGTCGCTGGGCTGCGCGCCGCTGGCGGCCGGCAGCCTGAGCGGCCAGATCGCGCTGCTGTCGCGCGGCACCTGCGACTTCACGACCAAGGTCCGCAACGCGCAGGCGGCCGGCGCGGCCGGCGTGCTGATGGTCAACCGCGTGGCCGGCGAGGCGCCGTTCATCATGGGCGGCAACGGTGAGCCGAACCAGCCGACCATCCCGGCCTTCATGGTGGGCCTGGCCGACCGCGCAGCGCTGATGGCCCAGGGCGGCCAGCCGGCCACGCTGCCGGCCACCGGCACCTATGTCTACGACCCGGCCGGCGACAACGTGATCGGCGACTTCTCCAGCCGCGGCCCGACCGACGTGGACTTCCGCATCAAGCCCGACGTGGTGGCGCCTGGCGACTACGTGCTGTCGTCGATCCCGGTCAGCTATTGCGGTGGCGCACCGTGCTTCGCGTTCTTCAGTGGCACCTCGATGGCGGCGCCACACCTCGCCGGCTCGGCCGCCATCGTGCTGCAGCAGCGGCCGGGGCTGAGCGCGGCCGAGGTGCGCTCGGCGATCGTCAACACCGCCAACCGCACGGTGCTGCGCGACTACGACGGCAACCCGGTCACCGCCAGCGAGCAGGGCGCCGGCCTCGAGAACCTGGTGGCGGCGACCAACGCCACGCTGGCGCTCGACCCGGTCAGCGTCAGCTACGGCGCGATCCCGGCTGGCAGCGGCCAGACGCGCGCGATCGACGTGACGGTGCGCAACACCAGTGGTGGCGCACTGACACTGACGCCGGGCACCAGTGGCGGCCGGGCCGGCGTCGCGTTCAGCGTGTCGACCGCGCCGATCACGCTCGCCGCCGGCGAGAGCACGACGCTGCGTGTCACGGTGCGCACGTCGCAGGGTGCGGCCCGCGGCGAGGCGCATGGCTGGCTGACGCTGACCGGCGCCGGCGAGTTGGCGCATGCGGCGCTGTACACGCTGATCAGGTGACGCGCTGAAGCGCGCGGGTCGCGCACGGGGCCGGGCGGAAGTCCGGCCCTTTTTTTGGCCGCGACCTCAGCGCTCGCGCCGCTCGCGTGCGCGGGCCAGCGCGGCGGCGGCTGCAGCACGGCGCGCGTCGTCGGTGCCGCCGGAAGGTGACGGCAGAGCGGCGCTGCGCGCGTCGAGCCGTTCGCGCTGCGCCTGCCGATCGCGCTCGCGTCGCACCTGCCGGGTGCGGTAGCGTTCGCGCGCCTGCGCGGCCTGCGCAACGGACCAGGCGGCCCATCCGCTCGCGCCGGGCGTCGCGTCCTCGAGCGCGATGCAGTCCACCGGACAGGCCGGCAGGCACAGCTCGCAGCCGGTGCACAGCGGATCGATGACCGTGTGCATGCGCTTGGCCGCGCCGACGATGCAGTCGACCGGGCAGGCCTCGATGCAGCGTGTGCAACCGATGCAGGCCGCCTCGTCGATCACCGCCAGTCGCCGCGGGCCTTCGCTGCCGCAGGCGGCGTCGAGCGGCTTCGGCGTGCGGCCGGTCAACGCGGCCAGTCGCGCAATGCCCTCGGCGCCGCCCGGCGGGCAGCGGTCGATGTCGGCGCTGCCGGCGGCGATCGCTTCGGCATAGCCGCGGCAGTCGGGGTAGCCGCAGCGTGTGCACTGCGTCTGCGGCAGCAGCGCGTCGATCGCATCGACGGTCGCCGGCCGCGCCATGCTCACTTCTGGTACTTGGCGATGAAGCCGCGCACCTCGGGGTAGGCCATCTCGCGCCAGCGGCGGCCCGAGAAGATGCCGTAGTGCCCGGCGCCGACCACGTCGTAGTGGCGCTTGCGCGTCTTCGGGATGCCGGTGCACAGCTCCAGCGCCGCCGCGGTCTGCCCGGCGCCGGAGATGTCGTCGAGCTCGCCCTCGACGGTCAGCAGCGCGGTGCCCTTGATGTCCTGCGGACGCACCGGCTCGCCGTCGACCTCCCAGGTGCCGTTGACCAGCGCGAAGTCCTGGAACACCGTGTGGATCGTGTCGAGGTAGTACTCGGCCGGCAGGTCCAGCACCGCGTTGTACTCGTCGTAGAACTGACGGTGAGACTCGGCGCTGTCGTCGTCGCCGCGGATCAGGTCGGCGAAGTAGTCATAGTGCGAGGTCAGGTGACGGTCCGGGTTCATCGCGACGAAGCCGGTGTGCTGCAGGAAGCCCGGATAGACCGGACGGCCTGCGCCGGGGTAGTTCGGCGGCACGCGGTAGATCACGTTGTTCTCGAACCACTCGATGCTCTTGTTCATCGCGAGGTTGTTGACCGCGGTCGGCGAGCGCCGCGCGTCGATCGGACCGCCCATCATCGTCATCGTGCGCGGCGTCTTCTCGCCGGCGCTGGCCATCAGCGAGACGGCGGCGAGCACCGGCACGGTGGGCTGGCACACCGAGATCACGTTCACGTCGGGCCCGACGTGGCGGATGAACTCCTGCACGTAGCGCACGTAGTCGGCCAGGTGGAAGGGGCCGACCGAGGCCGGCACCATGCGCGCGTCGATCCAGTCGGTGATGTAGACCTTGTGGTCCTGCAGCAGCGTGCGCACCGTGTCGCGCAGCAGCGTCGAGTGGTGGCCCGACAGCGGCGCCACAACCAGCACGCTGGGCTGGTCGCGCATCTTGGTCAGCTGCTTGGCGTCGTCGGTGAAGCGCTTGAAGCGCAGCAGGCGGCAGAACGGCTTCTCGATCGCCGTCTGCTGCTGCACGACGACGTCGACGCCGTGCACCTGGATGTTGGTGATGCCGAACTCGGGCTTCTCGTACTCCTTGGTCAGCCGGTGCACCAGCTCGAAGCCGGCCGAGATGCGCTGCGCCCCCGGTGCCTGTGCGAACGGCGACAGCGGGTGGCTGTAGAGCTTGGCGGAGGCGGTTGCGAACTCGGCGAAGGGGCTGAGCAGGGCGCGCTGGGTTTCGTAGAGCTGATAGAGCATGGAAATCCCTCGGAATCCTTCTGTGGCTGACGCTCCCCGGAGCTTGGCGGCCGTGCGACCGGCCGCCAGTGCACCTTGGTGATGCATCTGCTGCGCTGCCGCATTGTAGGAGCCGGGCGCGCCGCTGCCATCGTTGTCATCCTGCCTGCGGTGCGTCGCGGGCAAGGGGGCATAAGCGACCCGGCCCGCACGCTATTGAGCGCTTCGGGCCGGGCCGTGGGTGACCGCCGTCAGCGTTCCGACAGCTGCCGAGCCTGTCGTTCCGAGCGCTGAGAGCGGTCCTGGCGGTCTGCGCGCGGGCCGCCAGACTGACGCTCGGGGCGAGGGGCGCCTTGCTGCGGCTCGGCCTGGCGCTGACGGCGCTCTTCGGCCCGAGCGCGAGGGATGTCGCCGCGGGCGGCCTGGTCGGGCGGACCGCCGCTGGGGCGGGCCTGGGGGGCTGCCGGGGCGAAGTCCTGTCGCCGAGGCGTGCGCGGCTCGACCCGCGCGCCGGGTTCGGCGGCCGGCCCTCGCCGGCGCGGCGCGGCATCCTCCAGCCGCTCGGCGGGCGCCCTGGGGCGCTGGATCTCGCGCGGCGGCGGTGCCGGCCTCGCGGACGGCGCGGACGGCGCGGTGAAGTTGCGAGTGCCCTGCGGATGGCGCTCGTTCAGTATCTCCGGCGGGATGTTTGGCGTGCCCTGGCGGCGCAGATCGTCCTGCCGCGGCGTGCGCACGCGCGGCGGCGGAGCCGGCAGCGTCTCGACCCGGCCGCGCGGCGCCTGCCCGGAGCGCGCGCCCGGGTCGCCCGCAGGGCCGCCGACCTCGGGCGTTCGCACGATCACCGGGCGCAGGGACGCGGCTTGCTGCGGATCGAGCGCAATCCGCTCGCGTCCGACCGGCCGCGCGTTGCGGAAGGTGTCCTCGCGCACCACGGTCAGCGCGTCGCGGTGCTGGGCGTAGCGGTAGCGCGGCGGGCCGTCGCGCTGCGGGTCGCGACCCGGGCCATCGTCGCCGGCGCGCTGCGGGTCGCGCGGGCGCTGCGGGTCGTAGGGCACGCGCGGGTAGCGGTCCGGCCCGCGCTCGCGCCAGTGGTTGACGCGATCGACATAGACGACGGTGTGCCGGTAGGGGGGGTAGTAGACCTCTTGGGGCGCGAGCGGGAACCAGCCGACGGACGGGCTGCTGCCGAAGCCGATGCTCCAGCTCACGTTGCCCGATTGGCCGCCGATCCAGCCGACCAGCGCCGGCGCCCACACCGGTCGCGCGACGATCGGGCCCGGCACCCAGCCCCAGCGGTGGCCGACCAGCGCCCAGCGGCCGTAATGGAAGGGAGCGAAGCCCCAGGGGCTGTCGTCGACCCAGGTCCAGCCCCAGGGCGCGACCCAGGCCCAGCGGCCGTAGCGGTAGGGCGCCCAGCCGTAGGCGACGGCCGATGGGTACCAGATCGCACCGTAGCCACTGTCAACCTCCCAGCGGCCGTGGTCGTCGAGCGCCTCGATGCCGGTGGTCTCGGGCGACACGTATCGGCTCGCGATCAAGCGGTCGTGCTCGCGGTCGCGCGCCTCGGCCCAGAGGTCGAAGTCATCGCGCTCGCTGACCGCGCGCAGCTGCAGCTGGCCGCTGCCGCGCTCGATCAGGGACTCCTGCCCGGCCGCGAGGTCGACGCTGTTGGTCGGCGTGACGACGCGCAGCCGCCCGGCCAGCGCACGCACCGTGTAGACGCGGCGGTCGGGGTCGTAGCCGACGCGGTAGTCGCCCGGCATCAGCGCCTCGGCGCGCACGCCGTCGGCGCTCAGGCTGAAGGCGTCGCCGGTCGGCAGGCTGCGGACGCGGGCGCGCACCGTGCCCTGGGCGACGTCGAGCGCGATGCCGTGGTCGTCGAGCTGCGAGAACACCGCCTGCGTGTTGCCGTCCATGCGCACCGCGGCGCTGCCGACGCGCAACTCGGCCTGGCTGCCCGGCGGCACCCAGAAGGCGGTCTGCGTCGTGACCGGCTGGTTGACTTGGGCCGGCTCCCAGGCCGCACCGGGCTCGCGCGACAGGTCGACCGGGCCGCGCAGTTCGCTGACGCGGCCGACGCGAGCCGGCGGGTCGGTGGCGCCGTCCATGTCAACCTCGGCGCGGGCCGGGCGCACCAGCAGCAGGACGGGCAGCAACGCGAGCAGCAGCCAGGCGCGCCAGCGACGCTCGGTCGGGGCCGCCACCGTGCCGGAGGAGAAGGGGGGGATTCGGGTCGGGCTCATGCACTCACCTCGGGCCGCGCAGCGGCCGACCCTCGACTAACGCACGAACCCCCTGGTCGGTGCAATGCACCGGCGCCGGGCGCTGCAAAGAAATGCAAACGGCCCGCTGGCCGAAGTCTGGCGGGCCGCCGGGCGCGGGCGGGTCAGGCCACCGCGGCAATCGCCTTCGCGACGGCGTCGAGGTTCTTCTCGTTCAGCGCGGCGACACAGATACGGCCCGAATCGACGCCATAGATGCCGAATTCGCTGCGCAGACGCTGCATCTGGGCGGCATTCAGCCCCGAATAGCTGAACATGCCCTGCTGGGTCGTGATGTAGCCCAGGTCGCCCGGCACGCCGGCGGCCTTGAGCTTGGCAACCAGCGCGACGCGCATCGCCTTGATGCGCTGGCGCATGCCGGCCAGCTCCTCCTCCCACTGGGCGCGCAGCGCCGGCGTCGTCAGCACGGTGGCGACGACCGAGGCGCCATGCGTCGGCGGGTTGGAGTAGTTGGTGCGGATCACGATCTTGAGCTGGCTCAGCACCCGCACCGCCTCGTCCTTGCTGGCGCAGACGACGCTCAGCGCGCCGACACGCTCGCCATACAGCGAGAAGCTCTTGCTGAAGCTCGTCGAGACAAAGAAGTCCAGACCGGCGGCGAGGAACTGCTGGATCACCGCGCCGTCCTCGGCGATGCCCTGGCCGAAGCCCTGGTACGCCATGTCGAGGAAGGGCGTGAGCTTCTTCGCCTTGACGGCAGCGATCACCTGGGCCCACTGCGCCGGGCTCAGGTCGTAGCCGGTCGGGTTGTGGCAGCAGGCGTGCAGCACGACGATGGTGCCGGCGGCCGCGCCGTTCAGGGCATCCAGCAGGCCGTCGAAGGCGATGCCGCGCTTGGCCGCATCGTAGTAGGGATAGGTGCCGACATTGAAGCCGGCGTTGGTGAACAGCGCGCGGTGGTTTTCCCAGCTCGGGTCGCTGATCAGCACCTGGGCGTTCGGCGACAGGCGCTTGAGAAAGTCGGCGCCGACCTTCAGCCCGCCGGTGCCGCCGATGCCCTGCACGGTCGCCACGCGGCCCGATGCGGCCACCGCCTCGCCGAACACCAGCGTCTGCACCGCCTTGTCGTAGGCCGGGATGCCGTCGATCGGCAGGTAGCCGCGCGCGACCGGCTTGGCCGCCATCTGCGCCTCGGCCGCGGCCACGCACTTCAGCAGCGGCAGCTTGCCGTTCTCGTCGTAGTAGACGCCGACGCCGAGGTTGACCTTGTTCGGGTTGGGGTCGGCGTTGAACTGCTCGTTGAGGCCCAGGATCGGGTCGCGGGGCGCCATCTCGACGGCGGCAAACAGGGCGGACATGAGGGCTCTTGGTCAGAGTGGAGGGAGGGGGTGGTGCAAATCCGTTACGCTGGCGGATTGCCCAAGGGATAACCCCGATTCTAGCTAGCCTGACCATGGCCGCCCCGACCGAAGCCGTCGATCCCGCCGCGCCCGCCGAAGCCCGGGAGGGCGAGTTCGCGAGCTTCCCTGACTCGCCCTTCCAGCTCTTCATGCCCTATCCGCCGGCCGGCGACCAGCCGGAGGCGATCGCGCGGCTGGTCGAGGGCGTCAACGACGGCGAGGTGTTCCAGACCCTGCTCGGCGTCACCGGCTCGGGCAAGACCTTCACGATGGCCAACGTGATCGCGCGGCTGGGCCGCCCGGCGATCGTGTTCGCGCCGAACAAGACGCTGGCCGCGCAGCTCTACAGCGAGTTCCGCGAGTTCTTCCCCAAGAACGCGGTCGAGTACTTCGTCAGCTACTACGACTACTACCAGCCCGAGGCCTACGTGCCGCAGCGCGACCTGTTCATCGAGAAGGACAGCGCGATCAACGAGCACATCGAGCAGATGCGCCTGTCGGCCACCAAGAGCCTGCTCGAGCGCCGCGACGTGATCATCGTCGCCAGCGTGTCGGCGATCTACGGCATCGGCAAGCCCGAGGACTACCTCGAGATGCGGCTGATCCTGCGCAGCGGCGCCAAGCTCGGCCAGCGCGACCTGATCGCGCAGCTGATCCGCATGCAGTACACGCGCAACGAGACCGATTTCTCGCGCGGCAGCTTCCGCGTGCGCGGCGACACGATCGACGTGTTCCCGGCCGAGCACTCCGAGCTCGCGATCCGCATCGAGCTGTTCGACGACGAGGTCGAGGCGCTGAGCCTGTTCGACCCGCTGACCGGCCGCATCCGCCAGAAGGTGCCGCGCTTCGTCGTCTACCCGTCCAGCCACTACGTGACGCCGCGCGAGCAGGTGCTGCGCGCGATCGACGGCATCAAGGACGAGCTGCGCCAGCGGCTCGACGAGTTCGTCAAGGCCGGCAAGCTGGTCGAGGCGCAGCGCATCGAGCAGCGCACCCGCTTCGACCTCGAGATGCTGCAGGAGATCGGCCACTGCAAGGGCATCGAGAACTACACCCGCCACCTGTCGGGTGCCGCGCCCGGCGAGCCGCCGCCGACGCTGGTCGATTACCTGCCGGGCGACGCGATCATGTTCCTCGACGAGAGCCATGTGCTGATCGGCCAGCTCGGCGGCATGTACAACGGCGACCGCGCGCGCAAGAGCACGCTGGTCGACTACGGCTTCCGCCTGCCCTCGGCGATGGACAACCGGCCGCTGAAGTTCGAGGAGTTCGAGCGCAAGGTGCGCCAGGTGGTGTTCGTCTCGGCCACGCCGGCCGCCTACGAGCAGGAGCATGCCGGCCAGGTGGTCGAGCAGCTCGTGCGGCCCACCGGCCTGGTCGACCCGGTGGTCGAGGTGCGCCCCGCCACCCACCAGGTCGACGACGTGCTGCAGGAGATCCGCGAGCGCGTCGAGATCAACGAGCGCGTGCTGATCACCACGCTGACCAAGCGCATGGCCGAGCAGCTCACCGACTACCTAGCCGACAACGGCGTCAAGGTGCGCTACCTGCACAGCGACGTCGACACCGTCGAGCGCGTCGAGATCCTGCGCGACCTGCGGTTGGGCCACTTCGACGTGCTGGTCGGCATCAACCTGCTGCGCGAGGGGCTGGACATCCCCGAGGTGTCGCTGGTCGCGATCCTCGACGCCGACAAGGAAGGCTTCCTGCGCGCCGAGCGCTCGCTGATCCAGACCATCGGCCGCGCCGCGCGCAACCTCAACGGCAAGGCCATCCTCTACGCCGACCGCATCACCGATTCGATGCGCAAGGCCATCGACGAGACCGAGCGCCGCCGCAGCAAGCAGCTCGCCTTCAACGCCGAGCACGGCATCACCGCGCGCAGCATCAAGAAGGAGATCCGCGACCTGATCGACGGCGTCTACTCCGAGAAGAGCCGCGGCGACGACCTGAAGGCCGCGCAGGCCGCCGCCGAGGTCGAGGCGCTGAGCGAGAAGGACCTCGGCAAGCGCATCAAGCAGCTCGAACGCCAGATGCTCGAGCATGCGAAGAACCTCGAGTTCGAGAAGGCCGCCCGCGTGCGCGACCAGCTCGCGCTGCTGCGCGAACAGGCCTTCGGCGGCGCCGGCCACGACAACGTGCTGCCGATTTCAGCGGCGGCGCCTGCCGCGTCGCGACGATGAGCTCGACGGCGTTGCCGCCCTTCAGCGCCGAGCTGCTGGCCTGCCTGGCCGACAGTCCGACGCTGCTGAGCCTGTGGGATCCGCAGGAGCGGCTGTGCGCCGGCAACCGCAGCTTCCTGGAGGCCTACGAGGTGACGCTCGAGGCGCCGCCGACCTGGGAGGAGCTGATGCGCCGCTGCCACCGCGAGCGGCGCGGCCTGCTGATCGAGACCGATGACATCGATGCCTGGCTCGCCCGCGTGCGGCAGCACTACCGTTGCCAGCCGGTGCGGCGCTTCGAGTCGGACCTGGTCGACGGGCGCTGGCTGTCGGTCACCGAGACACTGCATGCCGATGGATGGGTGCTCGTGGTCGCCTGCGACATCACGCCGCTGAAGGCCAACGAGCAGACGCTGCGGCGGGCGCGCGAGCAGGCCGAACTCGCGTCGCTGACCGACCCGCTGACCGGGCTGGGCAACCGGCGCGCCGTCTTCGCCCGCTTGGGCGAGCTGCTCGCCGAGGCGGCGCAGATGCGCTTCCCACTCGCGGCGGCGGCGATCGACCTCGACGACTTCAAGGCGGTCAACGACCGCCATGGCCACGCCGTCGGCGACGAGGTGCTGGTCGGCATCGCGTCGCTGCTGCGCAGCCGGTTGCGGCCGCGGGACTCCGCGGGCCGCATCGGTGGCGAGGAGTTCCTGTTGTTGCTGCCGAACACCGACGCCGACGGCGCCCGCGCGGTCGTCGACCGCTTGCGCGAGGCGGCGGCGCACTGCGCGCCGAGCGCTGCGCAGCCGGCGCTGCGCGTCACGTTCTCGGCCGGCGTGGCTGCCGCCGCGGCTGGCGAGACGGTCGAAGCGCTGTACGCCCGCGCCGACCAAGCGCTCTACCTCGCCAAGGCCGCCGGCCGCGACCGCTGCGTCGTCTCCAGCGCCCCGGCCGGATGGCCCTCCAGCCCATGAAGCACGACGGTGGCCGCGTGCGGGTCCTGATGGTCTGCATGGGCAACATCTGCCGCAGCCCGACGGCCGAAGGCGTGCTCCGCGCCAAGCTGGCCGCGGCCGGCTTGCACGAGCGGGTCGAGGTGGACTCGGCCGGTACGCATGGCTGGCACGCGGGCGCCCCGCCCGACGAACGCAGCCAAGCCCACGCCCGGCGACGCGGCTACGACCTGTCGCCGCTGCGCGCCCGGGAGCTGGTCGAGGCCGACTACCAGCGCTTCGACCTGCTGCTGGCGATGGATTGGGACAACCTCGCCCTGCTCGAGGCCGGGTGCCCGCCGTCGCACCGGCGCAAGCTGCGGCGGCTGATGGAGTACGCGCCGCACGTCGGCAGCGAGGTCGTGCCGGACCCGTACTACGGGGGCGCCGCCGACTTCGCCCGGGTGCTGGACCTGGTCGAGGCGGCCTGCGACGGGATCGTCCGCACCCTGTCCAAGACACCCTGACGGCAATCGGGAACTTCCCGGGAGGAGACCGACCGAATCACTCGGCTTCCCCTATAATCGAGTCATTCAGTCGGGATTAAGCCTCCGACCCGTGCTCGACGGGGATTTGCCCCGGCCGGCCACCGGTCCGGCGGCCCCCCATCCCAAGGAGTTCACCATGCGTCTCACCACCAAAGGCCGCTTCGCCGTGACCGCCATGATCGACCTGGCGCTGCGCGAGCACAGCGGGCCGGTCGCGCTGGCGGCGATCAGCGCGCGCCAGCAGATTTCGCTGTCCTACCTCGAGCAGCTGTTCGGCAAGCTGCGCCGGCACGAGCTGGTCGAGTCGACCCGCGGCCCGGGCGGCGGCTACTCGCTCGGCCGCAAGGCCGACGAGATCACCGTCGCCGACATCATCGTCGCGGTCGACGAACCGATCGACGCCACCGGCTGCGGCGGCAAGGAAAACTGCATGGGCGACGACACCGGCCGCTGCATGACGCACGACCTGTGGGCCAGCCTGAACACCAAGATGATCGAGTTCCTCGATTCGATCTCGCTGAAGAAGCTGGTCGAAGACCAGCTGGCCAAGGGCGTGTCGATCGAGGAAGCGCCGGTCAAGCGCGCGATCTCGTCGACCCCGGTGGTCAAGCCGATCAAGATCACCGCGCCGAATTCGGTGTTCGCGCTCGGCAGCACGCTCGTCAAGTAAGAAGAAGCCAGAACCTTTTTTCGTTCGTCGCCATGGACATGACCCCGCATTTCCCTATCTACATGGACTACGGCGCGACGACGCCGGTCGACCCGCGCGTCGTCGACGCGATGATCCCCTGGCTGCGCGAGCACTTCGGCAATCCCGCGTCGCGCAGCCACGCCTGGGGCTGGGAGGCCGAGGAGGCGGTCGAGAAGGCGCGCCAGCAGGTCGCCGAGCTCGTGGGTGCCGACCCGCGCGAGATCGTCTGGACCTCGGGCGCGACCGAGTCGAACAACCTCGCGCTGAAGGGCGCGGCCAACTTCTACAAGAGCCGCGGCAAGCACATCGTCACCGTGAAGACCGAGCACAAGGCCGTGCTCGACACGGTGCGCGAGCTCGAGCGCCAGGGCTTCGAGGCGACCTACCTCGAGGTGCAGGAGGACGGCCTGCTCGACCTCGAGGCTTTCAAGGCCGCGCTGCGCCCGGACACCATCCTCGTCTCGGTGATGTTCGTCAACAACGAGATCGGCGTCATTCAAGATATCCCGGCAATCGGTGCGATCTGCCGGGAGCGCGGCATCGTCTTCCACGTCGACGCGGCCCAGGCCACCGGCAAGGTGGCGATCGACCTGGCCACGCTGCCGGTCGACCTGATGAGCCTGGCCTCGCACAAGACCTACGGCCCCAAGGGCATCGGCGCGCTCTACGTGCGGCGCAAGCCGCGCGTGCGGCTCGAGGCGCAGATGCACGGCGGCGGCCATGAGCGCGGCATGCGCTCGGGCACGCTGCCCACGCACCAGTGCGTCGGCATGGGCGAGGCCTTCCGCATCGCCCGCGAGGAAATGGGCACCGAGCAGGAACGCATCCGCACGCTGCAGCAGCGCCTGATCCGCGGCCTGGCCGACATCGAGCAGACCTTCCTCAACGGCCACGCCGAGAAGCGCGTGCCGCACAACGTGAACATGAGCTTCAACTTCGTCGAGGGCGAGTCGCTGATCATGGGCATCAAGGGCATCGCGGTGTCCTCGGGCTCGGCCTGCACCTCGGCCAGCCTCGAGCCGAGCTACGTGCTGCGCGCGCTCGGCCGCAGCGACGAGTTGGCGCACTCGAGCCTGCGCATGACCATCGGCCGCTTCTCGACCGAGGAAGAGATCGACTACGCGATCAGCACCATCCGCCACAACGTGGCGAAGCTGCGCGAGCTGTCGCCGCTGTGGGAGATGTACTTGGACGGTGTGGACATCAGCACCATCCAATGGGCCGCCCACTGATCCGGCGCACACTGACACTGCACACGAGGAGTACCCACCATGGCCTACAGCGAAAAAGTCGTTGACCACTACGAGAACCCCCGCAACGTCGGCTCCTTCGAGAAGGGCGACGACACCATCGGCACCGGCATGGTCGGCGCGCCCGCCTGCGGCGACGTGATGAAGCTGCAGATCAAGGTCAACCCGGCCACCGGGCTGATCGAGGACGCCAAGTTCAAGACCTACGGCTGCGGCTCGGCGATCGCGTCGAGCTCGCTGGTCACCGAATGGGTCAAGGGCAAGTCGCTCGACGAGGCGTTGACGATCAAGAACACCCACATCGCCGAGGAGCTGGCGCTGCCGCCCGTGAAGATCCACTGCTCGATCCTCGCCGAGGACGCGATCAAGGCCGCGGTCGACGACTACAAGGCCAAGCACGGCAGCGCGGTGCAGTGAGGGCGAGCCGATGGCAGTGACCCTGACCGAGGCGGCCGCCCGCCACGTGACGCGCTACCTGGGCAAACGGGGCAAGGGCGTCGGTGTGCGCCTGGGCGTCAAGACGACCGGCTGTTCCGGGCTGGCCTACAAGCTCGAGTACGCCGACGAGGTGGCGCCCGAGGACGTGGTCTTCGAGGACCAAGGCGTGAAGGTGCTCGTGGACCCGAAGAGTCTGCCGTACATCGAAGGCACGCAGCTCGACTTCGTGCGCGAAGGTCTGAACGAGGGCTTCCGCTTCAACAACCCGAACGAACGCGACCGCTGCGGTTGCGGCGAGTCGTTCCGGGTCTGAGGCCCGATGCACGAGTGAAGGCGCGGCACGGCCGCGCCTTTGTTTTGACATGAAGCTCGACAGCGACGACTTCGAACTCTTCGGCCTGCCGCGCCGGCACGCGCTGGACCGCACCGAGCTCGACGCGCGCTGGAAGGCGCTGCAGACCGCCGCGCACCCCGACCGCCACGCCGCCGCCGGTGACGCCGCGCAACGCGTCGCGATGCAATGGGCGGTGCGCGTCAACGAGGCCCACGCGCGGCTGAAGGACCCGCTCAAGCGCGCCGCGTACCTGTGCGAGCTGCACGGTGCCCGCATCGACGCCGAGAACAACACCGCGATGCCGGCCGCCTTCCTGATGCACCAGATGCAGTGGCGCGAGGCGCTCGACGAGGCCGGCGACGCGGCGGCGGTCGAGGCGCTGAACGACGAGGTGCTGGCCTACCGCAGCGAATCGCTCGACGCGCTGACCCGCACGCTGGACGAGCGGCAGGACTGGCCGGCCGCGGCGCAGCAGGTCAGAGCCCTCATGTTCGTCGAGCGCTTTGCGCAGGACCTCGATCGGCGCCTGGAGGCGCTGGGACAATAGAACCATGGCGCTCCTGCAGATCTCAGAACCCGGCCAGTCGCCGGACCCGCACCAGCGGCGCGTCGCGGTCGGCATCGACCTCGGCACCACGCATTCGCTGGTCGCGGCGGTGCGCTCGGGCGCGCCCGAATGCCTGCCCGACGCGCAGGGGCGCGTGATCCTGCCGTCGGCGGTGCGCTACCTCGACGGCGGCCGCCGCGCGATCGGCTTCGACGCGCTGGCTGCGCAGGCTGACGACCCCGAGAACACCGTCGTCTCGGTCAAGCGCTTCATGGGGCGCATGCTGGCGGACGTCGCGGGCCATGCGAAGCTGCCCTACCGCTTCATCGACCGGCCGGGCATGGTCGCGCTCGCCACGCGCGAGGGCGAGAAGACCCCGGTCGAGGTCTCGGCCGAGATCCTCGCGACGCTGCGCTTCCGCGCCGAGGACAGCTTCGACAGCGAGCTGTACGGTGCGGTGATCACCGTGCCCGCCTACTTCGACGATGCCCAGCGCCAGGCCACCAAGGACGCGGCCCATCTCGCCGGCCTGAACGTGCTGCGCCTGATCAACGAGCCGACGGCGGCCGCGATCGCCTACGGGCTGGAGAACGGCAGCGAGGGCCTCTACGCCGTCTACGACCTCGGCGGTGGCACCTTCGACATCTCGCTGCTGCGGCTGACGCAGGGTGTGTTCGAGGTCGTCGCGACCGGCGGCGACTCGGCGCTCGGCGGCGACGACTACGACCATGCGCTGGCCGACTGGGCTCTCGCCGACGCGAAGCTGCACGCCGAGACGGCGCACGACAAGCGCGCCGTGCTGGTCGCGGCGCGCGCCGCGAAGGAGGCGCTGTCGTCGACGGCCGAGGTTCGGCTGCAGGTCGCGCTGTCCGGCGGACGGCTCGACGTGCCGGTGAGCCGCGAACGCTTCGACGCCATCACCCGCCCGCTGACCGAGCGCACGCTCGCGGCGGTGCGCAAGGTGTTGCGCGACGCCAAGGTGCACAAGGAGGACGTGCAAGGTGTCGTGATGGTCGGCGGCTCGACGCGCATGCCGCAGGTGCGCGAGGCGGTCGGCGCCTACTTCGGCTGCGCTCCGCTGACGAATCTGAACCCCGACGAAGTCGTCGCGCTCGGTGCGGCGGTGCAGGCCAACCAGCTGGCCGGCAACTCGCCGGGCGGCGAGTTGCTGCTGCTCGACGTGACCCCGCTGTCACTGGGGCTGGAGACCATGGGCGGGCTGGTCGAGCGCATCATCCCGCGCAACAGCACGATCCCGATCGCCAAGGCGCAGGACTTCACCACCTTCAAGGACGGGCAGACCGCGATGGCGATCCATGTGCTGCAGGGCGAACGTGAGCAGGTCGAGCACTGCCGCTCGCTGGCGCGCTTCGAGCTGCGCGGCATCCCGCCGATGGTGGCCGGCGCCGCGCGCATCCGCGTCACCTTCCAGGTCGATGCCGACGGGCTGCTCAGCGTCGCGGCGCGCGAGCAGGGCTCGGGTGTCGAGTCGGCCGTCACCGTCAAGCCCAGCTACGGACTGGCCGACGACGAGATCGCGCGCATGCTCCAGGAAGGGTTCACGACGGCGCAGGGCGACATGCGCGACCGCGCGCTGCGCGAGGCGCGCGTCGAGGCCGAACGCATGGTGCTGGCCACCCGCGCGGCGCTCGCGGCCGACGGTGACCTGCTCACCGAGCCCGAGCGCGCGGCGATCGAAGCGCTGGTCGAGGCGACACTCGCGCGCGCCGGCAGCGAGGATGCCGCGGCGGTCGACGCTGCCGTCAAGGCGCTGGCCGACGGGACCGAGGCCTTTGCCGCGGAGCGCATGAACCGTGGCATCCGCGAGGCACTGGCGGGGCGCCGCGTCGAAGAAGTCTGAAAGTAGGCCCCTCATGCCCGTCATCAAGATCCTGCCGCATCCCGAGTACTGCCCGCAGGGCGCCAGCGTCGAGGCCGCTCCCGGCACCTCGATCTGCGAGGCCCTGCTCGAGCACGACATCGACATCGAGCATGCCTGCGACATGAGCTGCGCCTGCACCACCTGCCACGTGATCGTGCGCGAGGGTTTCGCGTCGCTCAACGAGATGGACGAGAACGAGGAAGACCTGCTCGACCGCGCCTGGGGCCTGGAGCCGAGCTCGCGGCTGAGCTGCCAGGCCATCGTGGCCCAGAAGGACCTGGTGGTCGAGATCCCGAAGTACTCGATCAACCACGCGAAGGAACAGCATTGAGCCGCCAGATCTTCCTCGACACCGAAACCACCGGCCTGTCGCCGGAGAACGGCGACCGCGTGATCGAGATCGGCTGCATCGAGATGGTCAACCGGCGTCTGACCGAGCGCACGCTGCATTTCTACTTGAACCCCGAGCGCCGCAGCCACGAGGACGCGGTCAGGATTCACGGCCTGACCGACGACTTCCTCGCCGACAAGCCCAAGTTCGCCGAGGTCGCCGACGAACTGCTGGCCTTCCTGGCCGGCGCCGAGATCGTGATCCACAACGCCGCCTTCGACGTCGGCTTCCTGAACGCCGAACTCGCGCGCCTGGGCAGGCCGCGCTTCGGCGAGCATGTGGCCGCGGTCACCGACAGCCTGACGATGGCGCGCGAGATGTTCCCGGGCAAGTCCAACTCGCTGGACGCGTTGTGCAAGCGCCTCGAGGTCGACAACAGCAACCGCACGCTGCACGGCGCGCTGCTCGACGCCGGGCTGCTGGCCGAGGTGTACATCCGGATGACGCGCGGCCAGGAGTCGCTGGTCATCGAATCGGCCGAAGCCGCTGGCGGCGCCGCCGAGCTGGCGCAGGTCGACCTGCGCCAGTTCGCGCTGCCGGTCGTCGAACCCGACGAGGCCGAGCGCGCGGCCCACGATGCGCTGCTGGCCGAGCTCGACAAGGCGTCCGGCGGCAAGGCGCTGTGGCGTGCCATGGCATAATGCGCGGCTCGCGTGGGTGCGTCCGCGCGAACCCCGGAATTCCGGGCGGTTAGCTCAGCGGTAGAGCACTGCCTTCACACGGCAGGGGTCGCAGGTTCGAACCCTGCACCGCCCACCAAGACCAAGGCCCCGTAAGTCATCGACTTCACGGGGCTTTTTTCTTGCGTGGTGAGGCGGTCGAGCCGGTCGGCACCGGCAGCGCCGAACGATGCGCGGCTGCTGCGGGCCGGCGTGTAGATCCACGAACGGCGCGGCGTCGTCCGTCCTGCACGCCAAGACAGCGCCGCCCGGTGATGCTGCGCCTGCAGGAGTGGTTCTCGCGGCGCTGGGCCGACTGGCTCTGAGGACGCGGCGAACCGGTCTGTCTGCCACCGCACAGACGCCCGGGCCCACCGGCGATTACGGTCGCCCATGAAGCAGCCGCCCCGGCGCTCCGAGCGGATCCGAACGCACCCGTCCATGAGATCCGCCCGTATCCACCCCAGAGACTCCGCGGGCGTTCCACCCAGCAGCCGCGGGCCGTGCCATTCGGTCGAGGTGCGGTCCCGGCGCGCGCTGCTCAAGACCGGTGCGCTGCAGAGCGCAATCCTCAGCAGCGAGAACTTCTCGAGCATCGCCACCGACGAGAGGGGCGTGGTGCAGATCTTCAACGTCGGTGCCGAGCGCATGCTGGGCTATGCGGCGGCCGACGTCATCGACCGGCTCACGCCGGCGCACTTCTCCGATGCCGACGAGCTGGTCCGCCGCGCACGCGAACTGAGCCTGGAGGCCCAGACGGTCATCTCGCCGGGTTTCGACGCCCTGGTGTTCAAGGCCTCGCGCGGCATCGAGGACATCTACGACCTGACCTATGTGCGCAAGGACGGCAGCCGGCTGCCGGCGGTCGTGTCGGTGACGGCGCTGCGCGACGCGCAGGACACGATCATCGGCTACCTGCTGATCGGCACCGACAACACCGCCCGCAAGAAGATCGAAGCCGAACGCGCTCGGCTCGACCAGGTGCTGCGCGACACCAACCTGGAGCTGCGCGATGCCAAGTGGGCGGCGGAGCGGGCCAACCAGGCCAAGTCGGCCTTCCTGTCCAGCATGAGCCACGAGCTGCGCACGCCCCTGAACGCGATCCTCGGCTTTGCGCAGCTGCTCGATTCGACGTCGCCACCACCGTCGCCGGCCGACAAGCGCAGCGTCGAGCAGATCCTGAAGGCCGGCTGGTACCTGCTGGAGCTGATCAACGAGGTGCTGGACCTGAGCCTGATCGAATCGGGCAAGCTGTCGCTGTCGCTCGAGCCGGTCTCGCTGGGCGAGGTGCTCGAAGACTGCCGGACCATGATCGAGCCGCAGGCGCGCCAGGGCGGCATCGCGGTCGCCTTCGACGGGCTGGACGAGCTGCCGCACATCCTGGCCGATCGCACGCGGGTCAAGCAGATCCTGGTGAACCTGCTGTCCAACGCCATCAAGTACAACCGCGTCGGCGGCAGCGTCGACGTGCGTTGCCGCCGCGAGGCAGGCAACCGTGTTCGCGTCAGCCTGCAGGACACCGGCGATGGCCTGTCGGCCGACAAGCTGGCCCACCTGTTCGAGCCCTTCAACCGGCTCGGCCAGGAAGGGGGAACCGAGCAGGGCACGGGCATCGGCCTGGTCGTCTGCAAGCAACTGGTTGCACTGATGGACGGCGCGATCGGTGTCGAAAGCACGGTCGGCGTCGGCAGCGTGTTCTGGATCGATCTGCCCGCGGCGGCCGATGCCGACGTGCGCGCGGACCCGACCCGACTCGCGGCGCCACCGGCGGCCCGCCGCGCCGGCGACCCGCCGATGCGCACCGTGCTGTGCGTCGAGGACAACCCGGCCAACCTGATGCTGGTGGCGCAGATCCTCGAGCGCCGGCCGGACATCCGGCTGCTGGGCGCCAAGGACGGCCGCCGCGGCATCGAGATGGCACGCGAGGCGCTGCCCGACGTGATCCTGATGGACATCAACCTGCCGGGCATCAGCGGCCACACGGCGCTGCGCAGCCTGGCCGCCGACCCCGTGACGGCGCACATCCCGGTGGTCGCGCTCAGCGCCAACGCGATGCCGCGCGACATCGAGAAGGGGCTGGCGTCCGGCTTCTTCCGCTACCTCACCAAGCCGATCCAGGTGGACCTGTTCATGGACACCATCGAGCTCGCGCTGCAGGCCGCGAGCGCGCGCGCCACCGAGCGCCCCGACGCGGCCACCTCGCCATGAGCCTGGAACGCGACATCCTCGACGCCCGCATCCTGATCGTCGACGACCAGGACGCCAACGTCCAGCTGCTCGGCCGGCTGCTCGCGGAGGCGGGCTACACCCGCGTCACGTCGACCGCGCTGCCGACCGAGGTCTGCACACTGCACCGCCGCGAGGCCTACGACCTGATCCTGCTCGACCTGCAGATGCCGGTCATGGACGGGTTCGCGGTGATGGAGGCGCTGAAGGCGGGCGGCGACGGCGGCTACCTGCCGGTCATCGTGCTCACGGCCCAGCCCGGACACAAGCTGCGCGCGCTGCAGGCGGGTGCCAAGGACTTCATCAGCAAGCCCTTCGACCTGGTCGAGGTCAAGACCCGCATCCGCAACATGCTCGAGGTGCGCCTGCTGTACCGTGCGGTGCAGGCGCACAACCTGCAGTTGGAGCAGGCGGTGGCCGAACGCACCGCCGAGCTGCGCGAGAGCGAGGCCCGTTTCCGCGCGCTGACGGAGCTGGCGACCGACTGGTTCTGGGAGCAGGACGAAACGGGCGCGTTCACCCGGGTCGCCGGGCCGGCGCTGGAGATGCTGGGCATCCGGGTCCCACCGCTGGTGCCGGATTCGACGCCGGCGCCCGACGAGGGCTGGGACCTGGTAGAGCGTGCGGCGCTGCAGGCCCGCATCGCCGAGCGCCAGCCCTTCCTCGACTTCCTGTTCCACCGCAGCCTCCCCGACGGAAGCCGGCGGCAGTTCCGCGTCAGCGGACAGCCGATGTTCGACCAGCACTGCCGATTCATCGGCTACCGCGGCGTGGGCGTGGAAGTCACGCCAGGCGCCTAGCGTGCACGCGACCGCCGATGCGTCGGGCCCGCACTCACCGAGCGACAACCACCTGATCGCCGCGATCCCCGCGGCCGAGCGGGCGCCGATCGCCGGCTTGATGGAGCGCGTGTCGATGCGGCTGGGCGAAGCGCTGTACGAGCCCGGCACGCGGATGCGGCACGCCTACTTCCCGACCACGGCGGTGGTGTCGCTGCACCACGTCACGGCCTCGGGCGACTGCGCCGAAGCGGCTGGCGTGGGGCGCGAAGGCATGGTCGGCATCACCTTGTTCACCGGGGGCGCCAGCACGCCCAGTTCCGCGGTCGTGCACACGGCCGGCTGGGGATACCGCTTGGACGGCGTCTCGCTCGCGCGCGCCTTCGAATGCCAGGGCGGGATGCGGCGCGTGCTGCTGCGCTACACGCAGGCCCTGATCACGCAGGTCGCGCAGACGGCGGCCTGCTACCGCCACCACACGATCGAGCAGCAGCTCAGCCGTTGGCTGCTGTCGACCGTGGAGCGCCTGCCGGCGGGCGAGCTGGTGATGACCCAGGAGCTGGTGGCTGGCCTGCTGGGGGTGCGCCGCGAGAGCATCACGCAGGCGGCCAGCGCCTTGCAGGCCGGCGGCTACATCCGCTACCGGCGAGGTCACATCACGGTGCTCGATGCGATCGGCTTGCAGGACCGGGCGTGCGAGTGCCACATCGTGGTGAAGACCGAACTCCGCCGCTTGCTGAGTTCCGGGGTGTGAAGGTGTCGAAGAGGGTAGCGAAGACATGCCTGCGCCCCGGGGGCACGCGTCGATGTCCCCTGGCACGGGTCGACGAAAAGCCCGCAAGTGCCAGCGCTTGCGGGCTTTTGCGCTTCGGCGGCGCGCCGCCCGGGACGGCTCGGGTGCTGCTGATACGATCGCCCGCAGGAAGGGCGCGCAACCGACGTCGCCCCGCGGAGACGAGCTTTGGGCGACCTGCTGTCCCTGCTGCGCTTCAGCGCCGGCACGGGCCACATCTGGCTGGACGAGCAGCGCATGCTGCTGCTGCACTCGCGCGCCGTCGCCGAGCTGCGCAAGGAGCTGCTGGAGTCGCTCGGCGTGCAGCGCGCCCGCGGCCTGCTGGTGCGCATGGGCTTCGCGTCCGGCCAGCGCGACGGCGAGATCGCGGTCAAGCAGATGCGCGCCGGCATGGAGGCCGAGCAGGCCTTCATGCTCGGGCCGCAGCTGCACACCATCGAGGGCGCGGTCCGCGTCGAGAAGGTCCATCTCGAGCTCGACCTGAAGACGAAGCACTTCTTCGGCGAGTTCCTGTGGCACAACGCCTGGGAGTGCGACGCCCACGTGGCCGACTTCGGCTACGGCGACGACCCGCAGTGCTGGCAGCAGGTCGGCTACGCTTCGGGTTACACGAGCGCCTTCGTCGGCCGGCTGATCCTGTTCAAGGAAAGCGAGTGCCGCGCGATGGGCGACGGCCATTGCCGCATCGTCGGGCAGCCGGCCGAGGACTGGCATGACGACGCCTATGTCGAGTACTTCCGGCCCCAGCGCATCGGCGAGAAGCTGATCGACTTCAGCATCGGCCTCGAGCACCTGCGTGCGGTGCAGCCGCGCCGCGAGTACGACACCAAGCTGGTCGGCGTGTCGCCGGGCTTCCGTGCCGCCTTCGAGCTGCTCAAGAGCGCCGCCGGCAGCGCCATCACCGTGCTGCTGCTCGGCGAGACCGGCGTCGGCAAGGAGGTCTTCGCGCGCTGGCTGCACGACAACGGCCCGCGCGCCGGCGGGCCCTTCATCGCCGTCAACTGCGCGGCCATCCCGCACGAGCTGATCGAGGCCGAGCTGTTCGGCGTCGAGAAGGGCGCCTACACCGGCGCCCACACCGCGCGCGCCGGCCGCTTCGAGCGCGCCCATGGCGGCACGCTCTTCCTCGACGAGGCAGGAGACCTGCCGCCGGCCACCCAGGTGAAGCTGCTGCGGGTGCTGCAGACCGGCGAGATCGAGCGCCTCGGCTCGGAGGAGCCGCTGAAACTGAACGTGCGCATCGTCGCCGCGACCAACGTCAACCTGCAGCAGGCGATGCAGGACGGGCGCTTCCGCAGCGACCTCTACTACCGCCTGAACACCTTCCCGATCACCATCCCGCCGCTGCGCGAGCGCACCGCCGACATCGCGCCGCTGGTGCAGCGCTTCGTCGAGAAGTATTCGGCGCTGTACGCCAAGAAGCTGCGCGGCCTGACCGACCGGGCGATGCGCGAGGTCGTCGCCCATCCCTGGCCGGGCAACATCCGCGAGCTCGAGAACGTGATCGAGCGCGCCGTGCTGCTGGCCCCCGAGGGTGGCCAGATCGAGGCCTCGCAGCTGTGGTGTTCGGGCGCGGCGCCGGCGGCCGACCAGCAGGTCGACGCGCGCGGCCAGGTGGCGCCGAGCGGCGGCAGCGCGCTCGACCAGGTCTGCGAGCAGGTCCTCGGCCACGAGATCGACATGGCCGCGCTCGAGCAGCGCCTGATGCAGCTCGCGATGCAGCGCGCCAAGGGCAATCTCTCGCAGGCGGCGCGGCTGCTCGGCATCACGCGGCCGCAGCTCGCTTACCGTCTCAAGAAAGAGGGTTTACCCGCGAGTTGAGCGGGCGTCGGCGGGCCGGGAGGCCTCGCGACGGCACTTCACCATTTGATCAAGCTGCGCCGCAGCATTGATCCGGCTCGGTATCCGGGTGATCCCGCGGTCCCCCACCGGGGTCGTGGCGAATCAAGCACTTAGCGGCGCTGGCACGCGCCCTGCCCCTACAGGTCCGTACGGCCATCCCGCCGTTCGCGACTTGATGGATTGAGCAAGTGCCCACCCCCGCACCTCCCGACATCGACCGTTCCGCCTCCGCCGCCCGCATGACCGGCCAGCGCTGCTTCGTGCGCGTGACCGGCACGCGCCAGGAGCGCTTCGTCGAGTTCGAGTTCGCGATCGGCGACCCCGAGCTCGCCGTCGAGCTGGTGATGACCTTCGAGCAATTCACGCACTTCTGCGCGACGCACGAGGTCACCCACCTGACGGCCGAGGAGGGCGCTCGGCTGGATTGGGAGCGCATGAAGTGGCGCTACGGCCAGCCCGGGCTGGACCACTGAACACCGACGACATCGAAGCAGGAGACGAGCAGTGCAAGTCGACATCAAGACCACCGACATCCACCCGGTCCGCCAGACCTTCTCGCAGGTCGCGCGCCGCATCGGCGAGGGCAAGGCCGCGTCGCGCTACCAGGAGGCGACGCTGGACATGCAGCCAACGACCAACTGGCACTACCGCCCGCTGTGGGAGCCCGAGCGCCATGTCTTCGACCCGCGCCGCACCAACATCGTGATGGCCGACTGGTATGCCTTCAAGGACCCTCGCCACTACTACTACGGCGTCTACACGATGGCGCGCGCCAAGCAGCAGGAGGGCGCCGACAAGCAGTTCGAGTTCGCCGAGAAGCGCAACCTCTTCGGCGGCCTGGACGACGCGGCCCGCGACGCGCTGGTCACCGCCCTGATCCCGCTGCGCCACTACGAGTGGGGCAGCAACATGAACAACACCTACTGCTGCGCCTACGGTTACGGCACCGCCGTCACGCAGGCCTGCAACTACGCGGCGATGGACCGGCTGGGCATCGCCCAGTACCTGTCGCGCATCGGCCTGCTGCTCGACGGCAACCAGGGCAGCGCGCTCGAGGCCGGCAAGCAGGCCTGGCTGAACGACCCGGCCTGGCAGGGCGTGCGCCGCGTGCTCGAGAACCTGTTCGTCACCAAGGACTGGTTCGAGCTCTTCGTCGCGCAGAACCTGGTGTTCGACGGGCTGCTGTACCCGCTGATGTTCCGCCACTACGTCGACGCGGCCAGCCCGCGCACAGGCAATGCGCTGGCGATGCTGACCGAGTTCATGAACGACTGGTACGCCGAGACCACGCGCTGGGTCGACGCCACCGTCAGGACCGCCGCCGACGAGTCGCCCGAGAACAGGGCGCGGCTCGCGGGCTGGGTCAGTGCCTGGCGCGACGAGGTCCAGCGTGCGCTGGCCCCGCTGGCCACGCTGGCGCTCGGCGAGCAGGGCCCCGCGGTCCTGGCCGCCGTGCGCGACGAGTTCGACACCCGCATTGCCCGCCTGGGCATCAAGAGCTGACACGGCGCGAGCGCCGAACCCGGAGGACCCACCCCATGAACGCTGCCACCCCCTTCGCCCCGACCGCCTCGCGCGCCCCGGTCTTCATCTCGCTGGTCACCAACGACATCTCGCGCGGCATCGTCGAGGCCATCGTCGCCGACAACCCCGAGGCCACCGTCACCGAGTACCCGGCGATGGTCAAGATCGATGCGCCCGGGCGCCTGGTCATCAAGCGCGCGACCGTCGAGGAGCAGCTCGGCCGCCAGTGGGACGTGCAGGAGCTGCACCTCAACCTGATCTCGCTGTCCGGAAACATCGACGAGACCGACGAGGAGTTCAGCCTCCAGTGGGGCGCCCGCGCCTGAATCCCTATCGCCAGCAGTACGAGGAGACGAGCATGAGCCAGACGAGCACCGCCGCCAAGCCCGCCAAGCGCCTGGGCATCAAGGAACGCTACGCGATGATGACCCGCGGCCTGGGTTGGGAGACCACCTACCAGTCCATGGACGACGTGTTCCCCTTCGATCAGTTCGAGGGCATCAAGATCCACGACTGGGACAAGTGGGAGGACCCCTTCCGCCTGACGATGGACGCGTACTGGAAGTTCCAGGGCGAGAAGGAGAAGAAGCTCTACGCGATCATCGACGCGTTCCAGCAGAACCAGGGCCAGTTCAACATCAGCGACCCGCGCTACCTGAACACCCTGAAGCTGTTCCTGACCGGCGTGTCGCCGCTGGAGTACGCGGCGCACCGCGGCTACGCGATGGCCGGTCGCGCCTTCCGCGGCGTCGGCGCGCGCGTGGCGTCACAGATGCAGGCGATCGACGAGCTGCGCCACTGCCAGACGCAGTTCCACACGATCAGCCACTTCAACAAGTACTTCGACGGCCTGCACGACCCGCAGTGGATGCACGACCGCGTCTGGTACCTGTCGGTGCCCAAGTCCTACTTCGAGGACGCGATGACCGCGGGGCCGTTCGAGTTCGTCACCGCGATCTCGTTCTCCTTCGAGTACGTGCTGACCAACCTGCTGTTCATGCCCTTCATGAGCGGCGCGGCCTTCAACGGCGACATGGCGACGGTGACCTTCGGCTTCTCGGCGCAGAGCGACGAGTCGCGCCACATGACGCTGGGCCTCGAGGTCGTGAAGTTCATGCTCGAGCAGGACCCCGGCAACGTGCCGATCATCCAGAAGTGGATCGACAAGTGGTTCTGGCGCGGCCACCGCCTGCTGACGCTGGTGGCGATGATGATGGACTACATGCTGCCCAAGCGCGTGATGAGCTGGGCCGAGGCCTGGGACATCTACTTCGAGCAGAACGGTGGGGCGCTGTTCCAGGATCTCGCCCGCTACGGCATCCGCATGCCGAAGTACCACGAGATCGCCACGGCCGAGAAGCAGCACCTCTCGCACATCGCCTGGGCGACCTTCTGCAACTACGGCCACGCGGCCGACTTCAACACCTGGGTGCCGCAGCCTGACGAGCTCGACTGGCTGAGCCAGAAGTACCCCGACACCTTCGACAAGATCTACCGCCCGCGCTTCGAGTGGATGGCCGCCTACGAGAAGGAGCACGGGAAGATGTGGCGCAACGACACGCTGCCGATGCTGTGCCAGGTCTGCCAGGTGCCGTGCATGTTCACCGAGGCGAGCGACCCGACGCGCATCAGCCTGCGCGAGACCAGCTACCACGGCATGAAGTACCACTGCTGCTCCGACGGCTGCATGGACATCTTCAACGACGAGCCCGAGAAGTACGTCCAGGCCTGGCTGCCGGTGCACCAGATCTACCAGGGCAACTGCTTCCCCGAGGGCACCGACCCGACGGTGCCGGGCTTCAACCCCTTGGCCGCGGTGCTGGACTACTACCACCTGAAGCCGGGCGCCGACTCGGGCGACTTCAACACCTCGCCCGACCGCCGCAACTGGGAGCGCTGGACCGGCCAGGACCTGACGCCGCCCACCGACGAGGTCAAGGCCGCCTGAGCCGAGGAGAACGCCATGCCCACCATCGCCCTGAAGCCCGGCTACGCGGGCCCGCAGCAGGACACCGAGGACAAGTTCCACGGCAACCGCCTGCTCTACATCTGCTGGGACGAGCACCTGCTGTTCTGCTCGCCGGTCGCGCTGCCGCTGCCGCCCGCCATGCCCTTCGGTGCGCTGCTGACGCAGGTGCTGGCCGGCGTCTACGGCAGCCACCCGGACTTCGCCAAGCTCGACTGGGCGCAGGCGCAGTGGACCCATGGCGGCGAGCCGTTCAAGCCGGACCCTGAGAAGTCGCTGGCCGACAACGGCCTGGTGCACAAGTCGGTGATCCGCTTTCGCACGCCGGGGCTGCGCGGCATCGAGGGCTCGTGCAGCTGAAGGACGCGAAATGAGCTACCGGATCACGATCGAGCCGCTGGGCCAGGTCGTCGCGGTGCGCGACGACCAGACCGTGCTGGACGCCTGCCTGCGGGCCGGCGTCTGGCTGCCGCATGCCTGCGGGCACGGCGTGTGCGGGACCTGCAAGGTGCAGGTGCTCGACGGCGAGTGCGAGCACAACGACTCGTCGAGCTTCGCGCTGATGGACTTCGAGCGCGACGAGGGCAAGATCCTCGCCTGCTGCGCCACCGCGACGAGCGACATCGTCGTCGAGGCGGACATCGACGAGGAGCCCGACGCGGCCTTCCTGCCGCTCGAGGACTACCAGGCCGAAATGGTCGAGGCGCGCATGCTCACGCCCACCATCCGCGGCCTGTGGCTGAAGACCGACCGCAAGCTGGGCTTCCAGGCCGGCCAGTACCTGATGCTGAAGGTGCCCGGCGTCGACGGCGAGCGTGCCTTCTCGATCGCCAACGGCCCGGACGAGGCGCTGGTCGAACTGCACATACGCCGCGTGCCCGAGGGCCGCGCGACCGGCTGGCTGCACGACGGGCTGCAGGTCGGCCAGACGCTGCACTTCACCGCGCCGAGCGGCCGCTTCTTCGTGCGCAAGTCGGCCGAGGTGCCGCTGATCTTCGTGGCCGGCGGCTCGGGCCTGTCGAGCCCCAAGTCGATGATCCTCGACCTGCTGGCCGAGGGCTGCACGCTGCCGATCACGCTGGTGCAGGGGGCGCGCAACGAGGGCGAGCTGTACTTCCGCGAGCTGTTCGAAGGCTTGGCGGAGAAGCATCCGAACTTCAGCTACGTGCCGGCGCTGTCGGACTTGCCGGCGGATTCGGCGTGGACCGGCGCGCGCGGCTATGCGCACGAGGCGCTGAAGGAGCGCTTTGCCGGCGACTTCCGCGGCCACAAGGCCTACCTGTGCGGCCCGCCGCCGATGATCGAGGGCTGCATCGCGACGCTGATGCAGGGGCGCCTCTTCGAGCGCGACATCTACACCGAGAAGTTCTTCACCGCCGCCGACGCGGCCGGCAGCGGGCCGCGCAGCCCGCTGTTCAAGAAGCTCTGAGCACCGGGCCGGCCCCAAGCCATGTCGACGCTGCGTTCAGCGGGCCTTCTCCGCCCGCTCCTTGGCGAACTCGCGCACCACGTCCAGGAAGGTCGCGAGGATGGGCGAGGCGTCGTCGCGGCGGTGGATGCAGGCCAGCTCGATGTCCTTCAGGAAGCGGCAGTTCAGCGGCCGGTAGACCACCCCGGGCAGCTGCAGGCTGGCCGTCGACTCGGTGGCCACGCAGATGCCGAAGCCGCCCGCCACCAGCGCGACCGAGGTCAGCACGTCCTCGACCGACTGCACGACGTTCATGCGCGCGCCTTCGCGGTGGAAGGCGTTCGCGACCTGCTGCGCCAGCCCCGGCAGCGGCGAGGCCGGGTAGACGATCAGCGGCGCGTCGTCCATGTCGCGCACCGTGATCTCGCGCTTGCGGCACAGCGGGTTGGTCTTGTACATCGCGACCATCAGGCGCTCGCGCAGCACCGTCTCGATCGCCAGGTCGGGTTGCGGCGGGAACAGGCGGTTGAAGCCGACGGTGATGCGCCGCTCGCGCAGCGCCTCGATCTGCTGCGCCTTGGTGAGGTGGTGCAGCTCGATCTCGACCTCGGGCCGCGCCTGGTGGAAGCGCGCCAGCAGGCGCGGGATCACGTCGAGCACGCCCGAGCCGAACACACCGACCTCGAGCTTGCCGATCAGCCCCTTGCCGGTGAGCTGGGTGCGTTCCTTCGCGCGCTCGGCCAGGCGCAGCAGGTTGGGCACCTCGGCGAGCAGCGCGAGGCCGGCCTCGGTGAGGTCCACGCCCTTGGGCGTGCGCACGAAGAGCGGCGCGCCCATCTCCTCCTCGAGCGCGCGGATCTGCCGCGTCAGCGGCGGCTGCGCCATGTGCAGCCGCTCGGCGGCGCGGCGGAAGTTGCGCTCCTCGGCCAGTGCGAGGAATTCGCGCATCTGCCTCAGCTCCATGGGCGTCGTCTCCGGGTGTTCACGGAGCGTCGATACCTGCGCGGTATCGCGCTCTCGAAATTGAGTATTGGACAGTATCGCGCGCGATTTCTATCTTTCGCCTCGGTGACGACGGCCATGCGCATCAAGACGCGAGCCGCCGGCCACTCAGGTCTGGAGACAAGGAAGAGCGCAGCCCCCGCGATGCGGACTGCATGAGCCGACCATGGAACGCTACGAGGTCCACATCGAAAACACCCGCGAGGCCTACCGCTGCGCGGCCGACCGCACGCTGCTCGGGGGCATGGAAGCCCTCGCGCGCAAGGGCATCCCGGTCGGCTGCCGCGGCGGCGGCTGCGGCGTGTGCAAGGTGCGCATCGAGTCCGGCTCGGTGCGCGCCGAGAAGATGAGCCGCGAGCACGTCACCGTGGATGAGCAGGCGCAGGGCTACGTGCTCGCGTGCCGCGCCTATCCGACGAGCGACGTGCGCCTCGCGGCCGTGGACAAGCTCGCGCGCTGCATCGAGCGCAGCCACTCGCGCACCGGTTCCGCCTTCCTCGACGCCGCGCTCGCCGCGGCCCACCGTTCCTGACCTGACCCACGACAAGGAGACATTCATGGCACTCACAGGCGTTCTGCGACCCGGCCACGTGCAATTGCGCGTGCTCGACATGGCCGCGGCCCTCCAGCACTACGGCAAGGTTCTCGGCCTCTGGGAGACCGCGCGCGACGCGCAGGGCCGCGTCTACTTCAAGGCCTGGGACGAGCACGACCACCACAGCGTCGTGCTGCGCGAGGCCGAGACCGCCGGCATGGACTTCATGGGCTTCAAGGTCGACTCGCCCGCCACGCTGAAGAAGCTCGCCGAGGACGTCAAGGCCAGCGGCCTGGCCACCGACATGAAGTGGATCGAGGCCGGCGAGATGCTCAAGACCGGCGAGCGCTTCCGCTTCACCGTGCCGACCGGCCACGCGATCGAGCTGTTCGCCGAGAAGGAGCAGGTCGGCAACATGATGCCGCTCGAGAACCCCGAGACCTGCCCCGAGAACCTCAAGGGCATGTCGCCGACCCGCTTCGACCACTGCCTGCTGTACGGCGACGACCTCGACGGCACCGTCAAGCTCTTCATGGACGTGCTGGGCTTCAAGCTGGCCGAGCAGGTGGTCGCGGGCCCGGACCGGCTGCAGATCGCCGCCTTCCTGACCTGCTCGAACAAGCCGCACGACGTGGCCTTCATCCGCCACCCGGAGAAGAACAAGTTCCACCACGCCAGCTTCATCCTCGACAACTGGGGCGAGGTGCTGAAGGCGGCCGACATCATCACGCGCCACCGCGTGTCGCTGGACATCGGCCCGACGCGCCACGGCATCACGCGCGGCGAGACGATCTACTTCTTCGACCCCAGCGGCAACCGCAACGAGGTGTTCTCGGGCGGCTACATCTCCTACCCCGACCGGCCCACGCTGACCTGGACCGACGACGAGCTCGGACGCGCGATCTTCTATCACGACCGCAAGCTCAACGAGGCCTTTCTCTCCGTGGTGACCTGAGATGACGCAGGCCACCGTCCCGATGCGCCAGCTCACGAGCCAGGCCGCCCAGGCCGCCGTCGAGGCGGCGATCGCGCACGCCGAAGGGCTGGGCGTGCGCGTCGTCGCCGCCGCGGTCGACGCCGGCGGCGTGCTGCTCGCGTTGCGGCGCATGGACGGGGCCTTCCTGCACTCGATCGACATCGCGATCGACAAGGCCTACACGGCGGTGAGCTTCGGCTTCCCGACCGAGGCCTGGGCGGGCGTGCTGGCCGACAACGAGATGCGCAAGGTCGGCCTGTCGGTGCGCCCGCGGCTGGTCGTGCTGGGCGGCGGCGTGCCGGCCTACGAGGGCACGCAGCGTGTCGGCGCGATCGGTGTCTCGGGCGCGACGTCCGAGCAGGACGCCGAGTGCGCCCGGGCAGGGCTCGCAGCGATCGGACTGCAGGACGCGGCGCGCTGAGCGCGGGCCCATTGAACGAATCATGAAACAGTACCTCAACTTCATCGACGGCGACTTCGTCGCCACCGACAAGACCTTCGCGAACCGCGCGCCGGTCGACAACCGCGTGCTCGGCATGGTCCACGAGGCCGGCCAGGCCGAGGTGGACGCCGCCGTACGCGCCGCGCAGGCCGCGCTCGAAGGCCCCTGGGGCAAGATGCCGGTGGCCAAGCGCGTCGAGCTGCTCTACGCGGTGGCCGACGAGATCAACCGCCGCTTCGACGATTTCCTGGCCGCCGAGATGGCCGACACCGGCAAGCCGCTGTCGCTGGCCTCGCACATCGACATCCCGCGCGGCGCGGCCAACTTCAAGATCTTCGCGGACGTCATCAAGAACGTTCCGACCGAGAGCTTCGAGATGACCACGCCCGATGGCGGCACGGCGATCAACTACGCCGTGCGCTCGCCGCTCGGCGTCGTGGCCGTCGTCTGCCCCTGGAACCTGCCGCTGCTGCTGATGACCTGGAAGGTCGGCCCGGCGCTGGCCTGCGGCAACACCGTGGTCGTCAAGCCCTCGGAGGAAACGCCGGCCACCGCCACGCTGCTCGGCGAGGTGATGCAGGCTGTCGGCGTGCCCAAGGGCGTCTACAACGTCGTGCACGGCTTCGGGCCGAAGTCGGCCGGCGAGTACCTGACCACCCATCCCGGCGTCAACGCGATCACCTTCACCGGCGAGACCCGCACCGGCGAGGCCATCATGGCCGCGGCGGCCCAGGGCGTGCGCCCGGTCAGCTTCGAGCTTGGCGGCAAGAACGCCGGCATCGTGTTCGCGGACGCCGACTTCGACAAGGCGGTCGCCGGCATCACCCGCAGTGCCTTCGAGAACTGCGGTCAGGTCTGCCTGGGCACCGAGCGCGTCTACGTGCAGCGGCCGATCTTCGACAAGTTCGTTGCCGCGCTGAAGGCCAAGGCCGAGGCGCTGAAGATCGGCCCGTCGGAGGAGCCCGGCGTGGGCCTCGGTCCGCTGATCTCGGCCGAGCACCGCGACAAGGTGCTGGGCTACTACGCCAGGGCCGTGAAAGACGGCGCGACCGTGGTCGCCGGCGGCGGCGTGCCGAAGATGACCGGCGCGCTGGCCGAGGGCCACTGGGTGCAGCCGACCATCTGGACCGGCCTGAGCGAAGACTCCGCGGTGATCCGCGAGGAGATCTTCGGCCCCTGTGTCCACCTCGCGCCCTTCGACACCGAGGCCGAGGCCGTCGCGCTGGCCAACGCCACGCCCTACGGCCTGGCGACGACGATCTGGACCGAGAACCTCGGCACCGCGCACCGGATGGCGCGCGCGGTCAAGGTCGGCATCTGCTGGATCAACAGCTGGTTCCTGCGCGATCTGCGCACCGCCTTCGGCGGCTCGGGCGCCTCGGGTATCGGCCGCGAGGGCGGCGTGCACTCGCTCGAGTTCTACACCGAGCTGCGCAACGTCTGCGTGAAGCTCTGAGAGGCATTGCGATGACGACTGCCAACCCCGAGATCGCCAAGTCCGTGCGGACGGGCGCCTTTGCGAGCAACGTGCACGACCTCGGCACGAGCGCGCCGGGCCAGCCGCCGGTGCTCTTCATCCACGGTTCCGGCCCCGGCGTCAGCGCCTGGGCCAACTGGCGCCTCGTGCTGCCCAAGCTCGCCGACCAGCGCCGCGTGATCGCGCCCGACATGCTGGGCTTCGGCTACACCGAACGCCCCGAGCCGGCGAACCAGAACAGCGCCTACACGATGGACGCGTGGGTCCAGCAGGCGATCGACCTGCTCGACGCGCTCGACATTGCCCAGGCCGACCTCGTCGGCAATTCCTTCGGTGGCGCGCTGGCGCTGGCCGTCGCGATCCGCCACCCGCAGCGCGTGCGCCGGCTCGTGCTGATGGGCAGCGTCGGCGTGAGCTTCCCGTTGACCGCGGGGCTCGACGCGGTGTGGGGCTACACACCCTCGTTCGAGGCCATGCGCAAGATCATGGACGTGTTCGCGTTCGACCGCGCGCTGGTCAACGACGAGCTCGCGAAGCTGCGCTACGAAGCCAGCATCCGCCCCGGCTTCCAGGAGAGCTTCGGCGCGATGTTCCCGGCGCCGCGCCAGCAATGGATCGACAAGCTCGCCAGCCCCGAGGCCGCAATCCGCGCGCTGCCGCACGAGACGCTCGTGATCCACGGCCGCGACGACCAGGTGATCCCGGTCGCGACCTCGCAGACGCTGGCGAACTGGATCCCGCGCAGCCAGCTGCACATCTTCGGCCGCTGCGGCCACTGGACGCAGATCGAACACAACGAACGCTTCGTGCGCCTGGTCAGCGACTTCCTCGCGGAAGCCGATCGCGCGGCCTGAACCCGAGAACGCCATGGACTCCACACAGATCACCGCCTACGGCGACGAGCTCTACGCGTCGCTTCTCAGCCGCACGCCGGTCGCGCCGCTGACCGAGCGCGAACCCGACATCACGATCGAAGACGCCTACCGCATCCAGCTGCGCATGATCGAGCGGCGCGTTGCGGCCGGCGAGCGCGTCATCGGCAAGAAGATCGGCGTGACCAGCAAGGTCGTGCAGGACATGCTGAAGGTCGACCAGCCCGATTTCGGCCAGCTGCTCTCGGGCATGGTGTTCAACGAGGGCGAGGCGGTCAGCGTCGCCAAGCTGATCCAGCCCAAGGCCGAGGCCGAAGTCGCCTTCGTGCTCTCGCGCGACCTCACCGGCCCCGGCGTCACCGCGGCCGACGTGCTGCGCGCGACCGATTTCGTGATGCCCTGCTTCGAGATCGTCGACTCGCGCATCCGCGACTGGAAGATCAAGATCCAGGACACCGTCGCCGACAACGCCTCCTGCGGCGTCTTCAGCCTCGGCGGCGTGCGCCGCAGCCCGCGCGAACTGGACCTCGCGCTCGCCGGCATGGTGCTGGAGAAGAACGGCGAGATCGTCTCCACCTCCACCGGCGCCTCGGTGCAGGGCTCGCCGGTCAACGCGGTGGCCTGGCTGGCCAACACCCTCGGCCGCCTCGGCATCGCGCTCAAGGCCGGCGACGTGATCCTCTCGGGCTCGCAGAGCCCGCTCGTGCCGGTGAAGGCCGGCGACTGCTTCACCTGCAGCGTCGGTGGGCTCGGCAGCACCTCGGTGCGCTTCGTCGAATGAGCCGGGAGCGCATGCCATGAACCTCAACGCACAAACGATTGCCCAGCTCGCCGAGCACCTCGAAGGCGCCGAGCTGAACGCCCGCGACGTCACCAAGATCACCGACGACTTCCCGCAGATGGACTGGGACGACGCCTACGCGGTGCAGGACGCGATCCGCGCCCGCAAGGAGGCGCGCGGCCACAAGACCGTCGGCCTGAAGGCCGGGCTGACCTCGTTCGCGAAGATGAAGCAGATGGGCGTCGACGTGCCCGTGTTCGGCTTCGTCTCCGACTACATGAGCCGGCCTGACGGCGGCGAGATCAAGACGAGCGAGCTGATCCACCCGAAGGTCGAGGCCGAGATCTGCGTCGTCACCAAGACCGAGCTCAAGGGCCCGGGCTGCCATGTCGGCGCTGTGCTGGCGGCGATCGACTTCGTGCTGCCGGCCGTCGAGATCATCGACTCGCGCTACCGCGACTTCAAGTTCGACCTCAAGAGCGTGGTCGCCGACAACACCTCGGCCTCGCGCTTCGTGGCAGGCGGCCGCTCGCGCAATGTCGACGAGCTGGACCTGCGCACGCTCGGCGTCGTGCTCGAGAAGAACGGCCAGGTCGTCGCGATGGCGGCGGGCGCCGCGGTGCTCGGCCACCCCCTCGTGGCGGTGGCGATGCTCGCCAACCACCTGGGTGCGCGCGGCCAGGCCATCCCGGCCGGCACTTTCATCATGACCGGCGGGGTCACCGAAGCCATCGCGGTGGCCGCCGGCGACCACGTCTCGGTGCGCTTCCAGGACCTCGGCCAGGTCTCGATGCGCTTCGTCTGAACGAATCCGACTTCCAGTGAGCTCCCCGATGAAACCGATCCACACCGCCCTGCTGGCGTGCAGCCTCGTGCTGGCCGCCTGCGTGCAGGCCCCCGACTTCGGCCCGGTGCAGGCCGAGCGCGCCAAGCCCGTGCAGCGCCACGACAGCTTCCAAGCGGCGTCGAGCAACGGCAAGGTGCTCGTCGCCGGCACCGCCAGCGG